>Ga0185299_10000343_pt1 | contig 137530 bp, 110 predicted proteins | sample PaiPotPPA55metaG_FD_128002 | JGI IMG/M metagenome (GOLD analysis project Ga0185299, IMG submission 128002) | Iron sulfur acid spring bacterial and archeal communities from Banff, Canada, to study Microbial Dark Matter (Phase II) - Paint Pots PPA... ...
GTTAGAAAAGAGGGGCGGCGGCCGATCTTTGGGGCAGGCTCAGGGCTTCCTGGCCTAAGGGGCGTACGGCCTCTCCGCCGAAACGTAACCCTATCGTTACGTCTCACTTCGCAAGATACAAGGGGCGGTATATCCCAGCCTGGGGCGCAAGCCCCAGGTAAAGGTATCTAGCGATGGATAAGGGCTGAAAGCCCGGTATGTCTCGTCCGTGCTGGCGAAATATACCGGGCTTTCAACCCTTGATTCGCTATGGGCCACACCAGAAGCTAGACGAGAGGCGCGCCTCAGACATTTGCACAGAGCTCTACGTCTAGAGAGAAACCCTGTAACCAAAGACTGAAAGACGAAAACCCGATTCATCATCGCCACACCTTTACTCGATCCGAAAATCAAGAGTGGTGCCCTGTGACACACAAGCGCTTGAATATGCTCTAATTTGGCAGCGCGCTACCCCTTTTCTTGACGGAAGAGGAGGTATTGAGGTGCTGTTCGGAATGGCGAGGAGCCTTATGACTTTTAACCCCATCATGAATCTCAGCCGCAGACGCTTCTGCACCCTCTCCGCAGCGGCAGCCCTCACCACCCAGCGAGTCCTCGCCGCCCCGAAGTCCCAGAGCCCCTCCGCCATGGTGGCCGCAGCCGATCACGATCGCGTCCTGCGCCAGGCCGACCACTGGCTGCCCGAGCCGCCCCAGACGATCACCTCCTTCTCCTCGCCCCGGAGCCCCGGCGGCCCGCACGACTTCTTCTCCGAAGCCGACTACTTCTGGCCTAACCCCGCCAATCCCTCCGGCCCCTACAAAGAGATCGACGGCAAAAGCAATCCGGACAACTTCCAGGACCACCGCCGCGCCATGATTCGTCTGAGTCTGGCGATGCCCGCGTTGACCGCTGGCTACGTTCTCACCCGGCGCAAAGACTATGCCCGCGCTGCCGCCGCGCATCTGCTGGCGTGGTTCGTGACTCCGGCTACACGCATGACGCCTAACCTTGAGTACTCGCAGGGCGTCCGAAACGGCGGCGTAACCGGCCGCAGCTACGGCATCATCGACACGCTCCACCTCGTCGAGGTGGCACGCGCCGCCGGCTTCGTGCGTGCGTTCCTCTCCGCCGCCGAATGGACCGCCCTGCAAGGCTGGTTCCGCGACTACCTCACCTGGATGAAGACCAGCGAGAAGGGCATCAAGGAGCGCGACGCGACCAACAATCACGGCATCTGCTGGGGCCTGCAGGTGGCGGAGTTCGCTCGCCTCGCGGACGACGATGCGACACGCTCCGAAGTCCGCGAGCGCTTCACCCACGTCCAGCTCCCCATGCAGATGGCGCCCAACGGCGGCTTCCCCCGCGAACTCGCTCGCACCAAGCCCTACGGCTACTCCATCTTCAACTTCGACGTGGCCTCCGCCCTCTGCTGGTCGCTGGGTCAGCAGGAGATGGTCCGCTTCTCCCTGCCCGACGGCCGCGGCATGTGCCGCGCCGCCGAGTTCCTCGAGCCCTACCTCGCCGACAAGAGCAAGTGGCCCTACGCGCACGACGTGCAGCACTGGGAGAGCTGGCCCGTCCGCTCACCGGGCCTCCTCTTCTGCGGCATAGCCTGTCATCACGACGACTACCTCGCCCTCTGGCGCAGACTCGACCCCGACCCCACCGACCCCGAGATCATCCGCAACTACCCGATTCGCCAGCCGCTGCTGTGGGTCTGACGAATCGCGAGAGCATTTTTGCTTTTTGCATCTGAGATAGGCCAGGCTTTAGCCCGCGTATTTCGGACAGAAACCGAGAGGGGCTTTTAACAAGCTGCGGAAAAACTCAACTCTTCCGGAGAACATGCCTTTAAAGCGCTGAAGGCGCGTCTTATACCAGCCTGGGGTGTAGCCCCAGGTAAATGTCAGGCCGAAGGCCCTTCCTACCTGCCGGAGGCTGGAGTGCAGCGCGAAGCGCGAAACGACGGAATTGCCTTCTTCCATACAGGCACAGAGGATCGTGGTGAAAATCGACTTTTTCCGCAGCCTCTTTGACGCCCTGCCGTCAGAGGCGGCTGTCTAGGAGACCAGCACCGGGACATCTTTTTGCCGATAGGCGAAGCGGTCTTTGAGACGGAGGAAGGGTTTTTCGAGCAGGTGGAAGGAGAAAAGCGCCAGGACAAGCGAGCCGCCGATCATAACAATTCCTGGAATGAGAAGCGCGAGAGTGTGCTGATGAGTGAGGCTCCATACAACGTGATAGAGAGGCAACCTGAGAGCCATGAGGAAGTAATGGAGGATATAGAGGCCGTAGCTGTACTTACCAAAGAAACGAAGGATGCGGTTGGAAAAGAGCTGGGCTGCGATAGAGCCGGGACTAAGCGCCCAAAGGAGAAGACCAAGACTGGCGGTTGCGAAGAGTGTGAATCCGACAGAGTCCACAAAGCGATCAGCCTCATAGTTGAGGCTGCCGTGGGTATAAAGACGCGAGAGGAGAGGTACGAGGGAGAGGGCAAAGAGATATTTGCCGAGAGAGAGAAGCTGTGGGCGGAGACGGGTGCGAAGTAGAAGAGTTCCTATACCGCCGATGAGGAGAGAGTCCATTTCAGTAGGCAGGAGGAAGCGTACTGAGTAGCTGGCGTGGGGATAGACGATGTAGCCGCGAAGAGCAAGTGCAGCAAAAGAGAGTAGTGCCGCTGTAAGGACGAGTCTGTTCCGGTCTTTTATGAGATAGACGATGAGTGGCCAGCAGAGATAGAACTGCTCTTCGATGGCAAGGCTCCAGAGATGCACGATTGAGATGTGCCGGGAGAGATAGGGCGATGTCTGAAGGGTGAACTGTAGATAAAGAAACCAGGCCCAGGCCTTGCCATGCCAGTTCAACGCAAAGACAGGTGTGAGACAGAGAAGGACAATGAGGACGAAGTAATAGAGGGGAAAGATGCGCAGGACGCGCCTGATGTAGAAGTCGCGAAAGAAGTGCTCGGCCCCGAGCGAGTCATAGAGGATGCTGGTGATGAGGAAGCCGGAGAGGGTGAAAAATATCTGGACGCCGAGCCATCCATGATTGATGAAAACCATGAGAGCGTGAGACAGAGAATGTTGTGGAGCGACGCTGAGGGCATTACTCCAGATATGGAATGCCATGACCCACAGGACTGAGAATCCACGGACACCATCAAAGGATGCGATGTGTTGATGCGGTGATGGAAGGTGTTTCAGCGGAGTAATCTGGCCCAAGATGCGTCCGTCAACGCGAGATGATGATGATGCCTGTTCCTTTTTGAGAGACAATCGCCGATGATGCAGTTGCTTTGAGCGGTCGTCAATTTATCAAAGACTATACGTAGTACAGATACAGGCAATGAGATAACTTTCTCGGAGTAGTCTCTCTTCGGAGAGTGAATGCAATGAAAGGAGCATTGCTTTCTGAAGCGAGAGCTGCATCGGCTTTGCCGCGAGTGAAGACTTCGGCGAAGTGTTAGGTGTTGCCTGCTCCTCCGCTCGCGATTACTGGGATTTGGACTGAGCAGGAGATGGCTACGGCCTCCGCATCATCGACTTGCATGCGATACTGAGCGCCAGAATGCGCGTCGTCTCCATCCTCCATAAAATCGCGATGCTGGCGCTCTTCTCCTACGCCCAGAAGACCGTGGCCCAGTGCAGGATCGTCGATCGCATGCCCGAGTATTGGAACCTCGTCTCGGAGAGCGGCAGCCAATCTCCACCGCAACAGGTCGCCAGCTTCCGCAGAGCTCTCGACCTCGCGCATACCAATCTTTACTCGAAGACAGGCCTGGGATTCGAGACAGACGAACAACTGGATCACGCGATTCTCAAGGCACTCGGGGAGGCCAGACAGAATCGGCAGGTCGCAGAGGGTATGAGCACAAAGGTGCGTTCCACTTTCGCCTCGGAGCTCGTTCATTTCAAGAAGATGTTCCCAGACTTCCAATGCAACTTCGAGATCTATCTCGTGCCCAGTCTTGGCAGTCTCGATGGAGCTGGGCGTGTAGTGGACGGCCAGCCGGCTCTGGTCTTCGGCGTAGATAGCATCGCTTCCGAATTTTCAGCCGAGCCGCTGCAGTTGCCCATCTTTATAGACCACGAGCTCTTTCACCGCTATCACAGCCAGGTGTCCGGTTTCAGCGACGACAAGGGGCAACAGGAGATCCTCTGGCGCGGCCTTTGGGCCGAAGGCTTGGCGACCTACGTAAGCATGGTCCTCAATCCACCCTCAAGCCTGCAGGATGCGCTCTTCCTCCCCCGGGACCTGGTGAGTCGCGCCTCGCCCATCCGCTCTGTGTTGGCAAAACAGCTTGCCGCCAGGCTGGACCTCGCCGACCCCGACGTCTTCCGCCAATACTTCAGCTATCACGCCAAAGATGTGGACGGCGTTCCTCCCAGAAGCGGCTACTACATCGGCGCGTTAGCAGCGCAGCAACTCGCGCAGCACAATACTCTTCAACAGCTTGCCCACCTTCAGAGCGAAGCCTTACGGAAAAACCTCGCGGAGACACTAGAGCAGTTCTCGAAATAGTGTCGAGGTATGTTGTTTTTGCTGCAGAGGCATGTTGTTTTTGCTTTTCTGGTTGTCATTCCGAGCGCAGTGAGGAACCTGCTTTCTCCCGTTCTTTGCTTATCCTCCCAGGGAGCGTAAACAAGAACGGAAAGAGCACGGTTTGCGCTGAGCGGTTCGCTCAACGCACCCGCGTCACCAGCAGATCGAGTTGCAGCGTATGTTTTGAAGCCAGGTCGTCGGACGAGAAGATCACCTTGCGCTCGCCAATAGGCATCAAAATATTTCCTGCCCATTCGTTCGTCCGGATTACTGGATATTCCGCGTTGTCGGTAGGTAAAAGCGATTCCATGCTCCCCTGAACCGAAAGTGCAATGTGATTCTCATCGATTACGTAGACATGGCTGTAAGAGATCTTGCTATTCAGATCGGCAAATTGAGAGACACGTCCGTCCTTACCGAGCAATGCAACTCTGTCTCTCATCGAAATAGACGCCTCGTTGTCATGACCTTGAGGATGCGCGTAAGTAATTCCTTCGAAGCGACGTGTATTGATGACTTTGCCGTGTTCATCCAACTCGTTCAGCGTGAAGCTCAGCTTGATGTACAGCCGGCCGGCTATAGGAAGATAGGCATCGTGATTCTCTCCGACGGGGGCTGGGAGCGGGGTTGCTGGCTTCGCGGAATCGCTCTGCGCCATAGCGCAGAGCGGAGCGGCGAAGAGCGTTGCAAGCAGCGTAAGACGGGCGAATTTGCGCATCGAAAAACCTCCTGGATATTACAAATAGCGAATCGAAAGACATGTCCCGGAAATTCAGTTCAGCTTGGATTCCGGGCTTGGATTGGATTGTTCTGCGGAGACGCGCCTGCTCTTCGCCTGCGCATCCGCTATTTCCTCAAGCGTGGCCTGAGGCAGCGACATCAGGATGCGGAGCTGCGCCTCCATGCTGCCAGGCTCGGGTTTGGGCGGATGAATCGCCGTCGAAGGAAAGGTGTCGAGCTTGGGCCGGTACTCCGCCTCGACAACGTTGGCGGCAGGCCGATGCACCTTCGGCGCAACGTGCGCCCGTATGGCAGTCTTCAACTCAGGCGCATGTCCCAAAGACACGTTTGCCGGAGCGATATCCCCTGCAGTGGATACGACAGGGTTGATTGCGTGATTCGTTGCAATCTTCGGCGCAGGCGCTATACGCTGCCCATGCCGCCATCCAAAGAACGACACACCCGCCGCAAGCACGAGACCAGCCGCAACAGCGAGTCTCCACAATGGCATACGCGTCTTACTCACTACAGCCACAGGCTGCCTTCCGGCAGCATCCGCGATGCGGCCCGTCATCCCGGCAGGCGCTGCGGTGTTCGCACGACGGTGCAGCGTTCTGCCTAGAAGCTCTTCGAACTCATCGTCCCTCTTCGTCATCGCCGCTCCTCTCTTTCCCTCAAAACGCTGCCGTGCAACTCCGCAGCTTCAAACCTTCGCCGTAACTCAACCCGTGCACGATGGATTCTGGTGCGCACTGTAGTCTCGTTCAGCTCCAGCGCCACGGCAATCTCGCGCGTGGTCATCTCTTCAATGGCGGCCAGCATCAGCGGCGCACGCAACTCCAGTGGCAGCGCTTCCACCAGGGCATACAGCCTGGCCTCCTGCTCCGTTTCGACGGCCACGGCTTCGGGTGTCGGCCCCCGGCCGCAAGCTGGAGCAGCACCGGAGTCTCCGGATCGTCGAAGCTGGTATCTGCCGTGCCGCGTCCGTTGTAGCGGTCGAGCGCCGCACGCCAAACGGTACGCGCCAGAAACGCACGTTCGTTCGTGATCTGCCTCCACGCCCCCGTGCGATACAGCTTGAGTAGACCGTTCTGTACAGCGTCTTCGGCGTCCTGCGGATGCCGCAGCAGCGCATTGGCGACTCGAAACAGGGCCTCTCCATGGCGCTCTACCATCGCTGTAAACAGGGCATGGTCGCCGGCCGTCTCGTCCTTCGTAGAGATGCTCGATAGCACCACGTGCTCCTCAGGACAGACAGATGGGCTGCCGGACATCGTGATGGAAGTGGCCAGCGTTGCCATATCAGATAGACCGGAGCCGCCTGTGATTTGTTCCCAAAATTTTGGACATACGTCTGTTCGGGGCGAACTATTTGTCTTTGCGATCCTACGGGATATCCTTAGTCCCATCTACGGAGACGAAATGGCCCGCTTCACACGAACCTCTTCCGTCGCTCTCAGTCTCGCGCTGCTGGCATCGCCCTTCGCTGCTGCACAAACCGTTCCAGTCCGCGCCCAGCACGCCATGGTGACCAGCATCCACCACGACGCCACCGACGCCGGTGTCGAGATCCTGCGTGAAGGCGGCAATGCCGTCGATGCAGCCGTTGCCGTCGGCTTTGCCCTGGCGGTGGTGTACCCGGCAGCTGGCAACATCGGAGGTGGTGGTTTCATGCTCATCCGCCCCGGCACGAAGACCTTCGCCCACGGCCAGCCGCACTTCCTCGACTACCGCGAAAAAGCCCCCGCTGCCGCCAGTACCGACATGTACCTCGACGCCCAGGGCAATGTGATCCCGAAGATGTCTACGGTTGGCTCCAAGGCCAGCGGCGTCCCCGGCACAGTTGCAGGGCTGGCCTACGCCGAAAAGCAGTACGGCCGCCTGGGTCTCGCGAAGGTCATGCAGCCGGCCATCAGGCTCGCCCGCGACGGCTACGTGCTCAGCGATGAAGAGGCACGCATCTTGCATAGCAACCTCCTCGCCCAGTTTCCGGCGTCTTACCGCATCTTCCAACGCAACGGCAAGTTCTATGAAGCCGGCGAACGCTTTCAGCAGCCCGAGCTCGCACGAACTCTGCAACGAATCGCCACAGATCCTGATGATTTCTACAGGGGCAAGCTGGCCGCCGAGATCGCCGCCTTCGAGCAGGCCAACAAAGGTCTCATCACCGCGCAGGACCTAGCCGCCTATGAGGTCAAGGAGCGCACCCCGCTGGTCGGCCACTATCACGGCTACGAGGTGCTGACCTCACCGCCGCCCAGTTCTGGCGGCATCGTTCTGCTCGAGACGCTGAACATCCTCAGCGGCTACGATCTGCCGAAACTCGGCCCCGACCGCAGCCCTGCGCAGATCCACATCATCACCGAGGCCTTCCGCCGCGCCTACATGGATCGCGGCGACTACCTCGGCGACCCCGACTTCAACACCATACCGCTCGCGCAGATGGCGGACCCCCAATACGCCGCCGCCTGGCGCAAGACGATCGACCCGACCAAGCCTTCGCCCTCCGCATCGCTGGTTCGCCCGGCGGGCTTCATCCCTGAGCCCCCGAAACCAGAGGCGCAGCCTCACGAATCGCCGCAGACCACGCACTTTTCTGTCGTCGACGCCGATGGCAACGCGGTGTCGAGCACCTATACGTTGAACTTCTTCTTTGGTTCGGGCGTCACCGTCGATGGACTCGGCTTCCTGCTCAACGACGAGATGGACGACTTCGCCTCCAAGATGGGCGTGCCCAACGGCTTCGGTCTGATCCAGGGTCCCGCGAACGCGATTGCCCCCGGCAAACGTCCGCTCAGCTCGATGACCCCCACCATCGTTAGCGAGGCCCCGAGCTACACGTATCACAAGCTCCTGGGCCGCACCACATCGTCTGTGGTCCACCCTGGCAAGCTGCGCCTCGTGCTCGGCTCGCCCGGCGGTTCGACCATCATCACCACGGTCGCCAACGACCTCATCAGTGTGCTCGACAACGGCCTCGACATCCAGGCAGCAGCCGATGCCCCACGCTTCCACCATCAATACCTGCCGGACGTTCTGCAGTTCGAGAAGAAGTTCCCGCTGGACACCATCGACGCTCTGAAAGCTTCGGGCTACATCACCAAACGCGAAGGTGAATTCGACGAGAAGAGCCCCGGCCAGTGGGGCGATAGCGAGCTGATTGCCGTGGACCCCAAAACCGGGGAGCTGATGGGTGGAGACGACAAGCGGCACCACTTCGGCAAAGCCGCGGGGTACTAGAGCAGTTCCACCGAAGCCCGGCAATAGCTCTTTGCTGCTTTTGTTGTTGCTTTTCTTTCTGTCATTCCCGGAGGGAATCTGCTTTCTGGGGCAGCCCACTCAGCCGTGGTACGCCACATACGTCGCATGAATCTCAGCGCGCAGCCGCTGCGTCAGCGCGTCGGCATCACGTGTGGTCATGCCGACGGTCGAGATCGGCTCGCCGACGATCAGCTTCAGCGGCCTCGGTCGTAGCGCGTAGACGTGAATCGGCAATAGCTCGTAGGTCCCCACCAGCGTCAACGGAACGAGCGGAACCTGCGCTTTAATCGCAAGCCATGCCGCGCCGGCGACCATCTCCTTCAATTCTCCTGTTGCCGCGCGACCGCCTTCGGGAAAGATCACCATAGGCATTCCGGATTGCAAGGTCTTCACACCGCGAGACAGGCTCACAATGCCTGCACGCGCGGAGCTTTGGTCGATGGGTACTTGTCCTGAGCGGTCCAGATACCAGCCGATAAAAGGGATCTTCCACAAAGGAGCCTTCGCTAGGATGCGGAATTGAAACGGCAGCTTCGCGAAGAGCACAGGCGTGTCGTAGTAGCTCAGGTGATTGCTGGCATAGACGGCGGTCTCATGGACGTGCAGTCGCTCGGCATGTTCCAGCGTCACCGGCGACAGCGCAATGCGCAGCAGCACACGCGCCCACTGCCGGGCGATGAAGTGCTGCTGGCTGCCATTCTTATCCCACAAGCCGCAGGCGAGTGAGATCGTCCCGAAGAACGTAGTCGCGAGGCCGACCATCGGCAGACAGAACAGGTAGTTGAACCAGCGCACGGCGAAGGGCACGGGCGAGCGTGGCGCTGGTTCACGTTCCGTCTGTTCTTCAGGCTGGAGGGTCTCGTTCTCTGCTGGCATCTATGGCTATGCTAACCCGCTCTGCAGAATTGTTTAACTTGATCATCACCCAAACGTTGTCATCTCGACCGAAGGCGCGCTTTTGCGCCGTAGTGGAGAGACCCCTGCATTTTGTCCGGACAGGCACAACATTTAGGGCCGTCAAAACGGTAATGCAGCTCGTTTACTCCGCCAACGCCAGCGCCCTCAGCTCACCCACCAGAAAGATCGATCCAGTCGCAACGATCACGCCCTCACGCGGGGTAATTGCCTCAGCCTGTGCCAACGCTCCCGGCAGATGCGGCGCCGCGTGAGCAGGCACCTCGAGCTTGTGCGCCGCAGTCAACAACTCTTCGACGCTGGCTGCGCGCGGGTTCTGAATAGGGGCCAGGATCACGTGATCGCGCGCCCGTGCCGGGTCTCCTGAAGCGGAATCGAAGAGCGGCAGCAGCACCTGCGCCATCTCGTCGATCTGCTTGTCGGCGAGGCACGAGAAGATCAGCGTGCGCGGCATCTCATCCGGCAGTTGCGCCAGCGCCGCACGCAGCGTCCACGCGCCAGCGGGATTGTGCGCCACATCGAGCAGCAACGGCGCATGGCCACGACGGGACGCAATCCACTCCAGCCGTCCCGGCCACTCGGTCGCACGGATGCCTTGTTCGATGGCTGCATTCGGAATGTTGAAGCCATGGTTGGTGCGCAGCTCAATCGCCGCCGCAACGGCCAGTGCAATATTGCGCTGTTGATGCTGCCCAGCGAGCGGCGAGTCGATGTGCAGCACCGCGCCGTCGATAGAGAGGTCGTAACGGTTCGGTGCAAGCGGAGACCCGAGCCCTGTTTGCTGTTTCCTGTCTGCTGTTTCCTGTTCTCTAGGCGGCAGGCAGCGCGCCGCATCCACGCCGCGCACATTCTTCGCCATAGCGATCTCGCCGATCACGGCGTTGGCTTCGGGATGTTGGGAGAGTGTCACCAGCACGCCGTCCTGGCGCAGGATCCCCGCCTTTTCCGTTGCAATAGCGCCGATGGAGTTACCGAGGTAGTCGGTGTGGTCAATGCCGATGTCGGTGAGGATCGAGATCAGCGGCTCGACGATATTAGTCGCATCAAGCCGTCCGCCGAGGCCCACCTCCAGCACCGCAAGCTCGATATGCTGTTCGCTGAAGTAGCAGAATGCGGCAGCGGTGAGGATCTCGAAGAAGCTGGGATAGTGCGGCAGGGCACCCTGCTCGACCAGCTCGTTTGCGGCATCGTCGACGCGCGTAAAGTTGCGGGCAAAGTCGTCGTCCGGTATCTCGGCAAGCTTGCCTTCCGTCGAGATGTGGATGCGCTCGTTCACCTGCAGCAGATGCGGCGACGTATAGAGCCCGGTTTGCAAGCCTGCTGCATTCGCGATCGAGGCCAGTGTGGCTGCAGTCGATCCCTTGCCATTGGTGCCTGCGATCAGCACAGCGGGGAAGCGATGCTGCGGATTGCCGAGTGCCACCAGCAGCGCTCCGATATGCTCGAGCGAAAACTTGCGCGGAGGCCCGCTGGTCTTACCCGAGCGTAACTCCGGGCCCATGCTTGCCAGTTTGTCCAGTGTTTCAGGGTACGTCACAATTTCTCCATCTCTTGGATGTCCTTCAGTAGCGTAGCGGAGTATCTATTTTGCCGTTGCCGTTGCCGTTGCCGTTGCCGTTGCCGTTGCTTTTGCTTTTGCTGTTGTCGTTGCTTTTCTTTCTGTCATTCCCGCAGGGAATCTGCTTCTGCTTCTGCTTTTGCTGTTGTCGTTGTTTTTGTTTTTCTGGTTGTCATTCCGAGCGTAGCCGAGGAACCTGTTTCCTCCCGTTTTTCACTCGTGCCGAGAACGAGAACAGCCGAATGATTCACCCGCTCTGCGCCACGCACATCCGCCCACCTTCGCCCCGCAACCGCAAACCATCCTTGCGCCCACTAAAGAACCTCGCGGTCAGCGCCGTGCTATCCAGATCCTCGACAACCCGTAACCCAGCCAGCGCGAGCTCCGCCGCCAGCGTCTCCGGCGTAAAGAACCGCTGGAAAGGCTCCCCCGCCAACGCCACGCGCTCCGACATGGAATCCAGCATCTTCTGTTCGACCAGCGGCAGCACCTCGCGCGGCTGTGAGTAGTCGAAGACCGCGCTGCTGCCTGCGGCGAAGCTGCCGAGCAACGAGGTCGTCCCGCGAAAGGCCTCCAGCGTAAGATATGGCACCACGCCGAGCCACGCCGTCACCGTCGGCAGCAATCGATTAAAGCCCGCAGCTACTAGCTCTTCGGCTAACGACTGCCGCTCGAAGTCGACCGGCACAAACGTCATCGCCTCTGGAATCGCGATGCCAGCACCGCCGAGACACTCACGCTTCCATGCCTGTGTCGCAGGATGGTCCACCTCGAAGACCCGCACCTGCGCAAACGGATTGCGATAGGCAAAGGTATCCAGCCCTGCCCCGAGCACGAGATATTGTTGTGTCCCGTTGGCCGCGATGCCATGGGCAAGCGTGTCCTCTGCCAGCCGTGCGCGGGCGACCATGAAGGCTCGCAGCGCCGCAGAAAACGGCCGTTTCAGGCTATCGGGAGTGCGGTTTACTTCTTCGCGATGCTCCCGGCCGAGGATGCGCACAGCCAGCGGATCCTCGAAGACCAGCGGTGGAGCATCGTGGACCTGATGTGCGGCACGCCGCAGGGCTACACGCAGCGCAGTGCGGGATGGTTGGGCTTCGTGCATGGTTAGAGCTGAGCCGGAACCTGCGCTTTACTGCTCGCCGTCATCCACCCCAGCGCCTGTGCGAGATAGCCCTTCAGTTCCTTACGCGGCACGATCTCATCGAGAAACCCGTGTGTCAGCAGGAACTCTGAACGCTGGAAACCCTCCGGCAGCTTCTGCCGAATGGTCTGCTCGATCACGCGTGGGCCGGCAAAGCCAATCAGCGCACCCGGCTCGGCGATGTTCAGGTCCCCCAGCATCGCAAAGCTCGCAGTTACGCCGCCGAACGTAGGGTCGGTCATCAGGCTAATGTAAGGAATCTTCTCGTCGTCCATCCTCGCCAGGCCCGCCGACACCTTGGCCAACTGCATCAGGCTGGCGATGCCCTCCATCATGCGTGCGCCGCCCGAAGTTGAGACAATAATCAGCGGAACTCTCGTCTCCAGGGCCCGGTCCACCGCGCGGGCGATGGTCTCGCCTACGACCGCACCCATCGACCCACCAATAAAGCCGTACTCCATCACCGAAAGCACCACGTCCTGCTCACCGATCTTGCCGACAGCGTTGATGATGGCGTCGTTCAGCCCGGTCTTTTTCTGGGCCTGCGCCAGGCGCTGCTTATAGGGCTTGAGGTCGGTAAAGTTCAGGGGGTCAGTCGAGCGCAGCTCCAGGTCTACCAGCTCATAGCCCGGTTCGAGCAGGCTTTCAATGCGGGAGCGAGCGTCGAACTTGAAGTGGTAGCCGCAGTGCGGGCACACCTGGAGGTTATTCTCCAGCTCAGCCTTCCAGAGGGTCTTGCCGCAATTGCCGCACTTGGTCCAGAGTCCCTTGGTGCGGACCTCGTGGTCCGGCGTAGGGACGATCTCGTGATTGTCGCGCTTAAACCAACTCATCGGCGGCTGTAGCTCCTTATGGACCTTCCAACCTTCGATTGTATCGAAGCCACCGTTTTTCGCTCGCGCGACCGCAGGGAGTGGTCTTTTAGCCCATAAGCTGCAGAGGTCACCACGGATGCCACCGCGACCTCCGCGCCCTCTGCGTTAAAAGTTCTCCCATGCCATAGCAATAAAACCAGTTAGCGCACCTCTAACAGCGAACGGGGCTCTTGCGAACTGTCGAAACTCTACGCCAAATCGCGGATTCCCACCATAATTCACACCCACCCTCCCTCCCATGGGATAGCCTGAAAGGAAATGCAACAAGGAATTTCGACTCACGTTTTTCTGGCCCAACGCCTCACGCCGGGACTGCTCGAAGCGCTTACGCGTGGCGGGGCGCAGGCCATTGAGATCTTCGCTGCACGCCATCACTTCGACTACTCCGATCGCGCTGCCGTGCGTGAAATAGCCAACTGGTTCCGCTCCAACGACATAACAGCTTCGCTGCACATGCCGCTCTTCAACAGCGACGACGACTCCAACTGGAGCCGCCACACCGCACCGGCTCTCAACCTCATCGACCTGAACAAATCCACCCGCATCGAAGCCATGGACGAGGTCAAACGCGCGCTCGAATCTGCCGAACAGGTGCCGTTCCGCTCCTGCGTGATCCACCTCGGCCTCAAAGACGACCACTGGGACACCCGTTCCCTCGACGACTCGATGACAGCGATCGAGCACCTCAAGGCCTTCGCCTCCCCGCTCGGCATGCAGCTGTTGCTGGAGAACCTGAACAACGATGTCGCCACACCGGCGCATCTGGTCGAGATCGTCCGCGCCGGTCACTTCGACAACGTCGGCTTCTGCCTCGATACCGGCCACGCCAACCTGGTAGAGCCGCTGCCCGAAACCAGCGACCACGCCGCCAAAGACGGCATCGCGCAGGCCTTCGAGGCCTTTGGCGACCGCATCGCCGAGCTGCATCTGCACGACAACTTCGGCGTTCGCCCCGAAAATGGCAAGGACGAGCACTTCTGGCCCGGCAACGGCACGGTCGAGTGGAGCCGCGTGGTGAAGTATGTCTCCGCGCTCAAGCGGCTACCCGTGGGCATCCTCGAAATCGCACACGAACTGGGCGACGACGTAAAACAGATCGAAGTAGAGTCTCGGGCAGCTTGGAAGCTTTTCGAAGCAGCGGGTCAGTAATAGGTTTGGTAAAAACTGTTGCTTGTTTTTCGTCGTCATCCTGAGCTGTAAGCGAAGGACCCCCGCATTTTGCTCAAGCCACCCATATCCCTGTCATCTCGACCGAAGGCGCGCTTTTGCGCCGTAGCGGAGAGACCTGCAGTTGTCCTTGCCTTTGTTGTTGCTTTTGCTTTTCTGGTTGTCATTCCGAGCGTAGCGAGGAACCTGCTTCCTCCCGTTCTTCGCTTGTACCCGGAACCAGAAAAGCAACCGCCGAGCGTCCCGCGTAAACTGGACATCTCATGTCCATCGAAACAAACGCCCCCATCACCACCATTGCTACAATCGGCCAGCACGAAGGCCAGACCATCACCCTCCGCGGCTGGCTCTACAACCTGCGCTCCTCCGGCAAGCTGCTCTTTCCCACCTTCCGCGACGGCTCCGGCACCATCCAGGGCATCGTCCCCAAGGCGGCCGTGCCGGAAGAGGTCTTCGACACCCTGAAGAACCTCACCCTGGAATCGAGCGTCATCGTCACCGGCAAAGTCCGCGCCGACAGCCGCGCACCCTCCGGCTTCGAGCTAGACGTCGAGAATGTCTCCGTCACCCAGCGCATCGCCGACGACACACCCTACCCCATCTCGCTCAAAGAGCACGGCGTCGACTTCCTCATGGAGCACCGCCACCTCTGGCTGCGCACCCCGCGCCAGTCGGCGATCCTGCGCGTACGGGCCACCATCATGCGTGCGGCAGCCGAGTACTTCGACACCAACGGCTTCATCCGCACCGATCCACCCATCCTCACGCCCAACGCCTGCGAAGGCACGAGCGAGCTGTTCGAGATGGACTACTTCGACGACGACAAGGCCTACCTCACGCAGTCAGGCCAACTCTACATCGAAGCCACGGCTCTGGCTCTCGGCAAGGTCTACAGCTTCGGCCCCACCTTCCGCGCGGAGAAGTCGAAGACCCGCCGTCATCTCACGGAGTTCTGGATGATCGAGCCCGAGGTCACCTATCTCGACCTCGACGGTCTGATGAACCTGGCCGAGGGCTTCCTCACGCACATCGTTACACGCGTGCTCGAAACCCACCGTGCAGATCTCAAAGTTATCGGCAAGGACGTCGCAAAGCTGGAAGCAGTGGCAGCTCCAGGTGCATTCCCGCGTCTCTCCTACGACGAAGCCCACCAGATGCTCGTCGACGCCCACGCTAAGGGCCTGATCGAACACCCCCACACATACGGCGACGACTTCGGCTCCCCCGACGAGACCTACATCAGCAACCAATTCGACAAGCCGGTAATGGTGCATCGCTACCCAGCCGAGGTCAAAGCCTTCTACATGCAACCCGACCCCAAGGACCCGACCAAAGCTCTCTGCGTAGATGTGCTCGCGCCCGAAGGCTACGGTGAGATCATCGGCGGCTCGCAGCGTGTGGACAGCTACGACCTGCTGAAGTCCCGCATCGAGCAGCACAACCTACCGCTAGCCGCCTTCCAGTGGTACCTCGACCTGCGCAAGTACGGCAGCGTCCCCCACTCCGGCTTTGGCATGGGCATCGAGCGAGCTGTGGCGTGGATCTGTGGACTGGAACACGTGCGTGAGACGATTCCATTCGCACGAACGCTGAATCGCATATACCCCTAGCACCATAGTTGTCTCTACAGTGCCTAACCCCATATCTGTCATTTCGACCGACCAACGGGAGCGGAGAAACCCCTGTATTGTGCGATGCCTACTAGATGCACGGTTGCCTGCGGCAGGAACACAGTTTTGCGCGTGCTAGACATGTCTGGCAAGGTAGTAAAGCGTGTCCCTGTGACTTCTTGGGTAATAGAAGCACCCCTGGAATACAGGGGTTTCTTGACGCAAAGCGCGCCACAAACATTTGCATCACGCTCTGCATCAAGGGGTTTCTCCGCTCCCGTTGGTCGGTCGAAATGACAAGCTTTTGAGGATAGGTCTCTAAGTTCAACTAGTAGTGCTAGACGAAGCTCTCGTTGTAGCTAGGCAAATAAATCAAGAAGTAGATCAAAAATAAAACTAAATATTTCTATGAATTCCCTTGCCTTTTTCTCTGGTAACTGGCGCAGTAACATCTGCGTAGGAGAAGCCCGATGAATTATCAATCGCACAATACGATGCGTAGGTCCCCGGAGACGATAAGTCTCTGCGGTGATCGCCGGGCTTTTTTCTTAATCTGGTCCTAGCCGTTAGCGGACGATCCTACGCACAATCGCACGCATAACTAGCTCTGCCGGGTGGCGAAGAGGACAGGTACTTCGACTGTCACTCGACCAATATTCCTGTCTTCGCTCATTCCCCCGGTAGTTTCCTGTCAGTGGCGCACTTCATGGCTACTTCTCGGTAGGTCCGCAAGGATAGGGTTCGAATCCTGTTCTGCCATGTGGGACTTTTCCCTGACAGGAATGCGCCTCTCGCGCAGCCGCGAAACTGCGTCTGCAAGAGGATAAGTTCCAGTGGTGATAGAGACGAGTTACTTCCTACCAATGAACGTCCATGCAGGCCAAGGAAAGCCTGCCGGAGAAAAAGGTAGTACGGGACGGAGGCGTTGCCTCGAACAACAAGGTTCCGCAGTTGCACTTACTCCGAACTCGTTTTGATAGTTCCCTGGAGCACGCATAGTTAGCGATAGAGAAAAATTTGGCCGGTGGCGCAGAGAACAGTTACTTCGCCTATTACGCGGGTGGTCGCAGGTTCGAGTCCTGCCACGGGCGCAAGTTCGTGTAGCTCAGTGGTTAGAGCACCTAGTCTGTTCTCGATTTATTCCCCGGCCGATAACCCATCCAGCTAAAGGAGCTGGTTAGAAAGAAGAGCTTTGCCATGGGCAAGGTATATATCAAGGGCGGCACTCCGGTAGGTTCGGAATCGCTTTGCAGAACGTGTACTCACGCGCACATCATGACGGGCTATCGTGAATCGGAGTTAGTGACGATGTGTAGCGATGTTCATCCCAATATCGTAGTTCCATTCAATATCTATGAGTGCACGGGTTACTACGACAAGAACCGTCCCAGCTGGGACGAGATGCAGAAGCTCGCTATCCATGTAGCCTCAGCGCCTCTGAAACCTGTGGGTTTCAAAGTCGGTATCGGTTTCCGCGAAGCTGCGGTAACTGTCGGCGAACCCGATGATGACGACTTCGATGAAGACGATGACTAAGGATGGCAAATAATGAGGTGGAATCTTCCCGAATATCCCACCTCAAATCTGTCATCTCGACCGAAGCCTCGTGGTTTTATCGCGAGGCGTAGTGGAGAGACCTGCAGCTTGCCTGAACTAGCATCAGTGCCCTATGAGCGAACTGCAGGTCTCTCCACTACGACGGCAAAGAACGCCGTCTCCGGTCGAGATGACAACGTTGGGGTAAGTTGTTATCTCATTCCCCGGCGATTTTTGTAAGTGCACTTTAAAAGGAGGTGCGTGATGAAGTTGAATATCTTGAAGCTAGCCCATCTCGCTCGGCCCCGCACCCATGAGGGTGCGCCGGCTGTAGCCATCACCCCGGAGCTTGCGCTGCGGCGCAGCGTGCTCGCCTGCATGCTGTGGGAAGACGAGTTCTACGAGGACGGCGTCGCTATTGCAGGACGCATCCGCGAGCTCGTGCCGAAGGTAGCGGCAGAAAAGGTCGCCGCGCTGGCAGTTGAAGCGCGCACGGCGATGAAGCTGCGCCACGCGCCGTTGCTGCTCGTTCGCGAGATGGCGCGTCACGCGACGCACCGCGCACTCGTGGCAGAGACCCTCGCTCGCGTGATCCAGCGTGCTGATGAGCTCGCCGAGTTTGTTGCGATCTACTGGGCCGATGGCCATGCACCGCTTTCAGGGCAGGTAAAGAAGGGCCTCGCTGCGGCGTTTCCGAAGTTCGATGAGTATGCACTCGCGAAGTACGATCGCGCGGGCGTTGTTCGGCTTCGCGACGTCCTGTTCCTGTGCCACGCCAAGCCGCTTGACGCAGAACAGGCCGCGGTCTGGAAGCGGTTGGTCGACGGCGAGCTTGCTACTCCCGATACCTGGGAGGTCTCTCTGTCGGCAGGAGGCGACAAGCGGACGCACTGGGAGCGGTTGCTTGCAGAGAACAAGCTTGGGGCGCTTGCGCTGCTGCGTAACCTTCGCAATATGAAGGATGCAGGTGTCGACGAGAAGCTGGTGGTCTCAGCTCTCGGCGCGATGAAGACCGATCGCATTCTGCCCTTCCGCTTTCTTGCTGCGGCGCGCTATGCACCGCAGTGGGAGGAGTCGCTGGAGGCTGCGATGTTCCGCTCCGTGGCCGAGCGCGAGAAGCTTGCCGGGCACACTGTGTTGCTCGTCGACGTCTCGGGCAGCATGGTCGCGCCGCTATCTCGCCGCTCGGAGATGCTGCGCACCGACGCCGCTTACGGTCTTGCGGTGTTGCTGCGTGAGGTCGCGGAGAAGGTGAGCATCTACACCTTCTCGTATGGTGCCGTGCGTGTTCCGGCGCGTCGTGGCTTTGCGCTGCGCGATGCCATGGAAGCAAGCCAGCCGCACGGAGGTACCAACCTCGGTGCGGCGCTGGATGCGGTCAAGGAGAAGTACGACCGCATCCTCGTCATCACCGACGAGCAGTCGCACGATCGTGTCCCCGCGCCGAAGGGGCGCGGTTATGTGATCAATGTAGCCAGCGCGCGCAACGGTGTGGGCTACGGCGCATGGTCGCACATCGACGGCTGGAGCGAAGCCGTCATCGAATACGTCCGCGAGTTGGAGCGGGCGGAATAACTACAACCCCGAACTCGGGTGCCCCACCTTCGGCGCGTTCTTTGCGCCTAAGGTGGGCATCGGGCGAAGCCCGACCGCCCCTGCCGAACGTTATATAAACCGCTGGCACTGATACACCCAAAACATCTTTTTACCTTTGAGCCTTTATGCGTACGACCATTGAAATCGATGATCAACTGATGACCGAGGCCTTGCGTTTGAGCGGTGAATCCACCAAATGTGCCGTCGTCGAAGCAGCTCTGCGTCTGCTTATACAGACGAACGCGCAAACGGGCATCCGCAAGCTTCGCGGCGAGATCCAGTGGGAAGGTAATCTTGCCGAACTGCGCCGGAGCCGCGTTAGGAACTAACGATGACCATCGTCGACACGACCATCTGCAATGACTGGATCCACCCGGTAACATGAGGCCGCTCCTACCTGCTAACGCAGCACCCTCATCACAAGCAACGCAAACAGCGCCGCCACACCCACTACCGTCCCTATCAACCCGGTCGCGATGAAGATCGTCGCGCCGCGTTTCTTCTCGGGAGTGGGTGGGGTGATGCCTACCGTCATGATGAAGCCATCGACAACGCCTTGGATGATGCCCATCTTCGTATACCTCTTCTCAAGAGATAACGGATAGCCCCATCGAGCACCTCGCAGATCTTGCTGAGGCTTGACGATTCTTGCGGGAACTATGGGAACTATGATGGAACAGGAGGTCGCAGATGCCCCCGCCCGGCGAAGACAGCACGACGCAGCGAGACGAAAGCACGCCTTCCAAGCGCGTCTCCGTGCTGGTAGGAACGCGGTCTGTGCCGCTGCTTCCTGGCCGTCCGCTTACCGACAGCTCGCGCTCGCCCTGGTCCGGCCTGGTGATGGAGAAGCATCGCCTCGGCGCCGTTGAGATCCCTGTGCATGAACACGATACCTTCTGCCTGCACCTGCAAACGAGTGGTCCGGTGGAGATGGACTGGAACTCCTCCGGCCGCAGTGGTCGTATAGGGTCGGGCGCTGGCAACCTCATCTTTCTCACACCGGGAACGCGCGACAGCCTGCTCTGGCACGGCCCCTCGCAACGTATTGTCACGTCCCTTCAGCCGTCGCTATTGCGGCAGGCAGCCGAGCAGATGGAACTCAAGGGCCTGTGCGACTTCGAAAACCAATGGTCGTTTCAGGATGAACAATTACAGCTTCTGCTGACGGAGATGGATCGCGAGATGGCCGCAGGTTGGCCCATGGGCGCTCTCTATGGCGACCTGCTGGGGATGTCCCTGTCGACCGCGCTCATCCGCAAGTACGGACACACCTCGTCGCCTTTGGTTCCGCTCAAGGGCGGCCTCTCCCAGCCACGTCTCAAGCAGGTGTTCGCCTACATCGAAGAGCATCTTGATCGCGAGCTTCGTCTGCAGGAGTTGGCGGATCTGGCAGGGCTGAGCCCGTTCCACTTTGCGCGGTCGTTCCGGCAGAGTGTGGGCGCGACACCGCATCAGTACATCCTGCAAAAGAGGGTGCAGCGCGCCAAGGAACTCCTGCTCCGGCCCGAGTGGAGCATCGAACAAGTCGCCTCGGCCACAGGCTTCGCTGGAGCCAGCCAGTTCTCCAGAGTCTTCCGGCAAAGTGCAGGGGCTACGCCGACGGAGTGGCGCCGAAGGGTTTGAACGTTACCTACAAACTTGCGATCTCGCCTTACCCCAGAATTGTCATCTCGACCGGAGCATGATGGTTTTATCGTCATGCGCAGTGGAGAGACCTGCAGGTTTGTCCGTACAGGCGATAGTGCCCACGCAACCAAGCTGCAGGTCTCTCCACTACGGCGGCAAAAGCGCCGCCTTCGGTCGAGATGACAACATATAGGCAGTTCAAAAACTACGGCATCACCGCCGCACGCTGCGAAAGCAGATAGCTCTCACGATCATTCGGCGTAACCCCCGCTTCCTGATCCACCTGCTTCAGTGGTGACCCCTCATACCGCTGATAGGTGTAGTGCTTATCTGCCGCAATCGTCACATATTCCACCGACTTCGCTGCTGCCGGTATGTTCCCACCGAACCAACGAGGATCTTCCTGTTGGGTCCATGTCACAACCGACAACGCCGATCCCGCGGGATAACCCGCCTGCGCACCTGTCCGGGCATACTGCACAGCAACGTCGTTGCCGTAGAGTGTGGACATCGTTCCGTCGTTCTTGTCGATCCAGGAAGTAATCACGCGTCCCTGCATCGGGTTCGAAGGCAACGCACCGTTAAGCATCGCGCCGGTATTGAGCGTCGTCACAACACGCGGATTCGTCCTGGAGCAACCAATCGCGCCCAATAGCAGCACGATACCCGGAGCCAGCAGCCTCATCCGTACTCTCACTGTTGACCTCCAAGCGGCATGGTGTAGACATAGTCGTTCTGGCGCACAGGCTCGTGGCAGCCGACGCACTCCTTGCTGAAGTCCGCATCTTTGCCGTAGGGCTTCAGATCCGTGCCCCTCCACCGCGCCCAGCCCCAGCCCTTGGTCGACGCATACTTCTTGCTATCGCGAATCATGAACTCTACCTGGATAAACGCGCCCGTCTGAGAGACGCCCTTGCCATCCGGCTGCTGGGCCCATGCGACCTTGGCAAACGCGGTGCCATCCGGCCACGGGTTGATGTGGTTCTCGGCGATGGCCTTCACCGCAACATCATTGCCCAGAATCTCGCGCATCGTGTGGTTGTCGTAGCGGTCAGTGGAGCTGATGGTCTTCCAGTTTTTATAGTCGGGCAGGAACTCGATGCCGTTCGGAGAGGCCTTCACGGTCAGCGTCTGGTTGCTCGCCGCGATCCAGCCTTTATATTGTGTGTCGGCAGCGCTGGTATCGGCTGCTGCAGCCGGACCGGCGGGTGCAGGCGGATTGAGATAGTCGCGCAGCACCTTCAGGTTCTCTGCCGAAACCGCAGCCCCAGGATGCACTCGCAGATACGACGGCAGCGGCATGGCCCCAAGTTGAATCATGTTGACCGCCTCATACAGTGCGGCCTTCTGTTGGGCGGCGGGCAGTTTCCCAATCTCGGAGAAGTTCAGGTGCTTCCGCGCCTCCTTCACGTCTTTTGTGACACTCCAATAGGCAGGCACTACCTGATCGAACCACGGCAGCTTCGTCTCATTGGAGTGGCAGCTATAGCAGGACTGCCGCAGCACCGCCCGAACCTCAGGGGGAGCCTGCAACTCCGCCGTCACCGGTGGATTGGTCAGCGTGGGACGAATGAATTGAAGGCCGAGGAAGACCACGCCAGCAATCAGCGCTATCCAGAGAACAGCTCGAATTCGAGCTCCGTACGCTGATCCCATGTCGCACCTCTTCCTTCCCAACCACCGGAGCAAGAACAAACGCTCCACTCACCGGAACAAGATTCGTGGGTGCTGTTACTTCTCGCTGCTTGGCGGCACGAGTCCCTTCAGGCGCATATACAGGGCAAGCGTCGCATACTGCTCGTTGTCGTGCGACACATTGCCCCACAGAGCCCCTACGCGCGAACGGCTTGCCTTACCCAGGGTGAATATCTCCGTCAGATTGGCATCGGTTGCCGATCCGTACGCCTTGTCGCACTCCGTAAACGACGCCTTCAGCGCTTCCACAATCGCGGCTTTGTCGGCGGTCTCCGCTGGAACTTTGAACAGATCGGCGGCGTCTTTGTGGTTCACCGAGCCGCAGATGCGCAACTGCACCTCGCTCACGTGATTCACCACGCGCGCAAACGTGCGGATGTCAGGCTCTGGCTTATAGGTATAGGCATCGTCCGGCATCTCTGTTGCTGCCTTCAGGATATTCACCTTTACCGCAGCGTAGCCGCGCTGCACCTCGGCTGCGGGGCCAGTTGGAACGGGTGCCGGGCTGGCAGCCTGATTGCCGGTCTGGCTGTTCGTCTGGCCGCTGGTCACTGGCGCTGTCGGAGGCGTGCCCGCATGGGCCTGCGCCATCGCCGTTCCTGTTGTCATCAACCCAGCCGTCAAAGCCACCGCACAGATCACCTGCATACGCTGCATCATCGTCACCTCGGAACCAGCCTACAACAAGAGAGGTCATAGAGTATTTTCAATAATCGGGCGATGTGGCGCTTTTTCTACCCCACCCATACTGTGTCATCTCGACCGGAGGCGGCGCTTTTTGCCGCCGTAGCGGAGAGACCTGCAGGTTGCTTGTGCAGGCACTATCGCCTATGCAAGCAACCTGCAGGTCTCTCCACTACGCATGACGATAAAACCATCATGCTTCGGTCGAGATGACAATTCTGTGGCGGTTCATTCATTACACAATTTGTGAAAGCGCTATGCCTTGTGAAAATGCTACGTCGACCAACGGCCGTACCTCTGTTCCAAGCAGCTCCAGCGCGTGCAGCATCTTCGCATGAGGCAGCGGCCCGCCACTCAACATCAGCGTAATGCGCGAGACTCCACCCAGTACGTCGCTGACGTAGCGCATCTTCTTCGCCACCGTCTCGGGATCGCCGATAAAGTACGCTCCCTGTTCGCTGCGCTGTGCATCGTAGGCCGCGCGTGTCATCGGAGGCCAGCCGCGCTCGCGGCCGATCCGCGTAAATGAGGTCGAAAGATGCGGCCACAGGTCGTCCGCCGCGCCTTCGGTTGTGTCCGCCACAAACCCAATCCCATGCACGGCAACATCCAGCTTCTCGGGTGCATGTCCGGCACGCAGCCAGGCCTGGCGATAGAGGTCGATCATCGGGCGAAACCGGTGCGGCTCGCCGCCGATGATCGCCACCGTCAGCGGCAGGCCCAGCACTCCTGCGCGTACAAACGACGCAGGCGTTCCACCTACGCCGAGCCGTATGGGCAGCACATCCTGCGCAGGCCGGGGCCATACCCCCTGTCCTGTCAGCGATGCCCGATGCTTGCCCTTCCACTCCACGCGCGTCTCGTCGCGCAGCTTCAGCAGCAGGTCGAGCTTCTCGGAGAACAACTCGTCATAGTGCTTCAGGTCATACCCAAACAGCGGGTACGACTCGATGAACGAGCCACGCCCTACAACGATCTCCGCACGCCCCCGGGAGATGAGGTCCAGCGTGGCGAAGTCCTGAAAGACACGCACTGGATCGTCAGAACTCAGCACCGTTACCGCGCTAGTCAGGCGGATATTCTTCGTCCGTGCTGCCGCTGCAGCCAGCAGGACTGCCGGCGCGGAGGCAATGTACTCTTCGCGATGGTGCTCGCCGATACCATAAACATCCAGGCCCACGCGGTCGGCCAGTTCAACCTCTTCCATCAGCTCGCTAACGCGCTGTACCGCAAGTTCACTCGCCGGTTGCGCCGTGCCGGTAACCGTCTCTACAAAACTATCGATCCCGATCTGCATAGTTCCTCTTTCCGGCCAATCATTCTGGCCTATTCTCATCGATATCAATTATATTGATGTCAATAGGTATGAAAACGATGCAAAAGCCGGATAAGACGGACAAGAGGGCTGACGGGGTGCAACTGTGGCTTGTCCTTATGAAGGCCTTCCACTCCATCTCTGCCTATGCGATGCACACGCTGCGCGACAGCGGCCTTAGCGACTCGGACTTTCGGGTGCTCGAGGCCCTGCTGCACAAGGGGCCGCTGCCGGTAAACGTCCTGGGGCCCAAGGTCTTTCTGACTCCGGGCTCCATTAGTGTCGCGGTCGACCGTCTGCATGGCCGGGGGCTGGTAACAAGGGTCGAAAGCGAAGCCGATCGCAGGGTGCGCATCGTCGATCTAACATCCAAAGGCCGCACCCTGATCGAGCAGGTCTTCGCCGCGCACGCCAGGGAGATCGACGCCTTGACGCAGGTGCTGGACCCAGAAGAGCGCAAAAAGGTGATGAAAGCGCTCAAGAAGCTGGGCAAACATGCAGCGGAGCGCCTGCAGTCACCCCAAAAGCCTTGACGCAGAGGGCGCGGAGGAAAAGCGCTAAGTCTCGCCACGGCTGCCGTGGCGTCCTTTGCGTTCTTCCTCCGCGCCCTCTGCGTCAGGGCTTTTGCCTCTTTCTGCCCTCCGCATGTTCCAATAGAAGAGAAGGAACCTGAATAGAATGCCCCTGAATTGCGGAATCGTAGGTCTGCCGAACGTCGGCAAGTCCACCATCTTCAACGCGCTGACGGCCTCCAAGGCCCAGGCTGCGAACTACCCCTTTTGCACCATCGACCCCAACGTCGGCATCGTGCCCGTGCCGGATGAGCGCATGGACCGCATCGTGACCATGGTCAAGCCGAACTCCATCGTCCCCACCACCATGGAGTTTGTCGACATCGCCGGCATCGTTGAAGGCGCCAGCAAAGGCGAAGGCCTGGGCAACCAGTTCCTCAGCCATATCCGCCAGACCGACGCCATCCTCCATGTGGTCCGTTGCTTCGCCGACCCTGAAGTGATCCACGTGGCAGGCGGCGTCAATCCGCAGCACGATATGGACATCATCAATACCGAGCTTCTGCTCGCGGATCTGGAGACGGTGGAAAAGCGCCTGACGAAGGCGGAAAAGGCGGCGAAGTCGCAGTCGGCCACGGCTGCCCAGAAATCCGAGCTCTCCACCATCCAGAAACTGCTCGTGGTTCTGAATGCCGGCAAACCCGCCCGCACGGCCGAGCTAGAAGACGACGAAAAGCTGGTCGCTCGCGACCTCTTCCTCATCACCATGAAGCCGCAGCTCTACGTTGCAAACGTAGACGAAGACGGCATCGCCGCTGGTAATGAGTACACGAAGATCGTCGAGCAACGCGCCGCCGAAGAGAACTCTGAAGTTGTCCGTATCTGCGGTGCGATGGAAGCTGAGATCGCACAGCTCGAGCCAGCCGAACGGGCTGAGTTCCTCGAAGCCGCAGGGCTGGAAGAGCCGGGCCTCAACCGCCTGATCCACGCCGCCTATCGCCTTCTCGGACTCATCACCTACTTCACCTCCGGTGTGCAGGAGGTCCGCGCATGGACCATCAAGCGCGGCACCAAAGCCCCCGGCGCTGCCGGTGTCATCCACTCCGACTTCGAACGCGGCTTCATCAAGGCCGATTGCTATGCGTCCAGCGACCTGTTTGCGCTGGGCAGCGAGCAGGCCGTGAAGGAAAAGGGCCTGCTGCGCTCTGAAGGCAAAGAATATGTCGTAAAAGACGGCGACATTCTGTTCTTCAAGTTCAACGTGTAGCCACCCGGTGCACCCTGAAAAGCTTTGACGCAACGAGCGCGACGGAACGCAAAGGAGCGCCACGGTAGCCGTCGCGTGCCGTGGCGCTCCCGTCGCGTCCGTTGCGTCAAGGTCCTTGCCGTTGCTTGTTCAGGCGAGTACACACCAAGGTTCACCCACTCGTATTGCCACCCACCCACAGCCCCACTCTGTCCGACACTTGAACTGACATGGCAAAGAAGAAACTACGCGTAGGCATTCTATTTGGCGGCAAGAGCGGCGAGCACGAGATCTCGCTGCGCTCCGCCCGCTCCATCCTCAAGGCAATCGACCGCAAAAAGTACGACGTGGTCGAGCTGGGCATCACCAAACAGGGCCGCTGGCTGCAAAGCTCCGCTGCCCAGGCGCTGCTCGGCGGCGATTCGGCTCCCGCAGACTCGAACGACGAAACCGGCCTCACCATCGCCGCCGCCGCCGCCGAACCGGCCGCAGGTACGGGCCTCGACGTCGTCTTCCCCGTGCTGCACGGCACCTTCGGCGAAGATGGCACCATTCAGGGTCTTTTCGAACTCGCCGACATCGCTTATGTAGGCTCAGGCGTGCTCGGCTCCTCCGCGGGCATGGATAAAGACGCGATGAAGCGGATGTTCTTCGCCGCTGGTCTTCCGATGACCCCTCATGTCACGCTGCTGCGCTCTGAGTGGCGCGCTGACGCCAAGAAGTCCACACGCCTCATCGAGAAAACCCTGCAATATCCCGTCTTCGTAAAGCCCGCGAGCCTCGGCAGCTCGGTCGGTATCAGCAAAGTAAAATCGCGCGCCGACTTGGCCGCCGCCATGGATCTCGCCGCCAGCTTCGACCGTAAGATCGTCATTGAGCAAGGCGTCGGTGGCCCCGGCGTAAAGCCACGTGAGTTGGAGGTCGCAGTGCTCGGCAACGACGCACCCGAGGCCAGCATCGTCGGCGAGATCGTGCCGGCCAAAGAGTTCTACGACTACGAAGCCAAGTACGAGCTCAACGGCGCGGACGAGAGCGTCAGCATCATCCCCGCGAAGCTTACGAAGGCTGAGGAGAAGAAGATTCGCGCGATGGCCATCGCCGCCTTCCGTGCCTGCGACTGCGCAGGCCTCGCACGCGTCGATTTCCTGATGGCCCCCGCAGCCAAGGGAAAGCCAGCCGAGATCGTCCTCAACGAGATCAACACTCTGCCCGGCTTCACCTCCATCAGCATGTACCCCAAGCTGTGGGCCGCGAGCGGCGTCCCGTACTCAAAACTCATCGACAAGCTCATCGAGTTAGCGCTGGAGCGCCATCGCGAGAAACAGCAGACGCACTTCAGTCGTTAGGCGTTCCTGCAAATAGCGTGGTGTAGGAATAAACCATCACTAGTGTGGTGTATGGATGAGCCACCTCTGGTGTGTGGGTGAACTACCCCAGAACTGTCATCTCGACCGGAGCATGATGGTTTTATCGTCATGCGTAGTGGAGAGACCCCTGTATTTTGCCTGGAGTGGCAATGCCGCCACAGGCAAAATACAGGGGTCTCTCCGCTACGGCGGCAAAGAGCGCCGCCTTCGGTCGAGATGACACCGTATCGGTGAGATCGAAAAGAACTACATCACACTATCTATGAAACTGCTCTAAGAGCTAACCTAAAAACCCTATGCGCCGCCGCGATCTCCTGAAGTCGACCCTGGCCACCGCCGCCGCGACAGTGCTCCCCGGCATCGCCGCGGCGCAGGCGAAGCCTCTGCAACTCCCCAACGACCGCGCCTTCTGGATCCAGCAGATGCAGCGCATCGCGCATCCGGTGCTGGACGCACTCAGCCATCGCCGCCTCAAAACGCTCATGCCCGTCGAGGCATTCAAAGGCAACGAAGAGAGCCGCCACCACACCACCTATCTCGAAGCCTTTGCCCGCACCCTCAGCGGAATTGCGCCTTGGTTGGAGCGCGGTCCCATCGAGGGTGCAGAGGGAGATCTGCGCCTTCATTACGTCGGGCTGGCCTGCGACGCACTGGCAGCAGGCATTGATCCCCGCTCACCCGATTCCCTCGAATTCGGCGCCAACTCGCAGACTCTCGTCGACGCTGCCTTTCTCTCCCTTGCCGTCCTACGCGCGCCGCAAGTCCTTGGTTCAACGCTTCCTGATGGCGTCCGCAAACAGTTAGCTGAGGCTCTCCGCGCTACGCGTCCGATCAATCCTCCGTTCAACAACTGGCTGCTCTTCAGCGCCGCCGTCGAGGCTGCTCTCTTCACCCTGGGCGAGCCGTGGGACCGCTCGCGAGTAGACAACGCTCTGCGGGAACTCGCAATCTGGTACGTTGGCGATGGTGCTTATGGCGACGGCCCACACTTCCACTGGGACTACTACAACTCGTTCGTCATGCATCCCTTTCTGCTGGCGATTCTCGACGCCGTAGGCGATCAGGACACCGCGTGGAAGGATATGGTCCCTGCCGTCCACAAGCGAGCCACACGCTACGCCCAGGTGCAGGAGCGGCTTATCGCGCCGGACGGCAGCTATCCGGCCATTGGCCGTTCCATCACCTATCGCTGCGGAGCCTTCCATCTGCTGGCGGACGCCGCGCTGCGCCATATGCTGCCCGAAGATCTCTCGCCCGAGCAGGTACGCTCCGCTCTAGCCGCAGTGATCCACCGCACGCTGACACCCGAAGGCACCTTCGACAACAATGGCTGGCTGCGCATCGGTCTTAGCGGACACCAGCCTGCGCTGGGTGAGAGCTACATCTCGACGGGCAGTCTCTACCTCTGCACCAATGCATTTCTGCCATTACGCCTGCCGCCCGAAGACCGCTTCTGGTTCGCGCCCAGCGCGGCCTGGACCTCGCAAAAGCTGTGGAGCGGCGTCGATCTGCCTGCCGATCACGCGATAGAAGGCTGATGCAGGACATAAGGATTACGATAGATACGATGCCCGCCACGACCACCGCCCTCTCGCTTACCGACATCCTTGCTGCCCGCGAGCGTATCGCCGGCTCCATCTATCTCTCGCCCTGCACCCATTCCGAGATGCTCTCCCGCATCACCGGCCAGGACCTCTTCCTGAAGCTCGAAAACCTGCAGATGACGGGCAGCTTCAAGGAGCGCGGGGCGCTGAACAAGATCGCTACCCTCACCGCCGAGCAGGGCGCCCGCGGCGTAGTCGCCGCCAGCGCCGGCAATCACGCCCAGGGTGTGGCTTATCACGCGACGCAGCGCGGCATTCGCGCCGTCATCGTCATGCCGCTCACCACGCCGCTCGTCAAAGTTACCGCCACCCGCGGCTTTGGGGCGGAGGTCGTACTGCACGGCGCAAACTACGACGAGGCTTGCACGGAAGCCACCAGGTTGTGCGAAGCCGAAGGCATGACCTTCATCCATCCCTTCGACGATCCGCTCGTCATGGCGGGGCAGGGAACCATCGGGCTCGAACTGCTGCAACAGATTGAGGGCCTCCAGGCGGTCGTCGTGCCCATCGGCGGCGGCGGCCTCATCGGGGGCATCGCATGTGCGGTCAAGGAATCGAAGCCCAGCGTGCGGGTCATCGGCGTACAGACCTCGCGTCTGCCCTCGATGCAAAGAGCCGTCCGCGAGCACCATCCCACCACGCTGGAACCCGCAACCACGATCGCCGACGGTATCGCCGTGCGCCGCGCAGGCGAGGTCACCTTCCCTGTAGTCGATAAGTATGTCGATGAGATCGTCACGGTCGACGAAGACGAGATCGCCAGCTCCATCCTGACCCTGCTGGAACGCGAGAAGACGCTCGCCGAAGGGGCCGGCGCAACTGCCCTGGCCGCCATGTTGCAACAGCGCACGGCACTGCCTAAGGGCACGCGCACCGCTGTTCTGGTCTCCGGCGGCAACATCGACGTTACGTTGCTGAGCCGCATCATCGAGCGAGGCCTGGTGCAGGATGGCCGCATGATCCGTCTCCGCATCCACCTGTTAGACCGCCCCGGCGCACTCACCGACCTCACACAGATCATCGCGAAGCACCGCGCCAACATCGTAGACACGCTCTACAACCGTGCCTACTACGGCGTGAACCTCGGCGACACGACGATAGACATCACGATGGAGACCCGTGGTCGCGAACAGGTGGAAGAGCTACTAGCGGCACTCACCGCGGAAGGCTATCGCCACAGCCGCGTCTTGTAGTGAGATCTACGGTTACGGGTTATTTGTGCTTATAAAGAAGCATAACCGCCCCCTATGTTTGTCATTTCGACCGACCAACGGGAGCGGAGAAATGACAGACATAGGGGGTAGGTCTGTCATTTCGGCTGGAGTACTACACATCTATACCGGATCTACCGAACCAATCATTTATCCGACAAAACGAAGACAAGTCTAAATTGGATTCGGTGCTAATATTCGCTATCGTAGCGGATAACGGAAAGGCGAACGCTCTCACACACGTGAACATCCGAGAGGTAGCAAAGAAAGCCGGCGTCTCCACAGCCACGGTGTCCAGGGTTGTAAACGCGACCGTCCCCGTCGGCGCCGTCACCGAGCGCCGCGTGCGTAGCGCAATCAAGGCTCTTGGCTACTACCCCAACACCCATGCGCGCACCCTCGGCTCCGGCAAGAGCCACATGTACGGCCTCATCATCTCCGATATCAGCAACCCCTTCTTCCCGGACATCGCCAAGTGTTTCGAGCGCATCGCGGTCGAGCACGGGCAGGAGCTGCTGATTGCGAATACGGACTACCAGCCCCAGCGGATGCAGCTATGCGTTCGCAGAATGCTGGAGCGCAAAGTAGACGGCGTTGCCATCATGACCTCGGAGATGGACCCTCATCTCATCCGGCTTTTGAATAAGCGCGGCATCCCGATCGTGTTCCTCGATACAGGCCGCGTAGGGCCGTATATCAGCAACATCTTCATCGATTACTCCAACGGTATCGAAAAGGCCATCGAGCATCTGGTGGGCCTGGGGCACAAGAAGATCGCCTTCGTAAGTGGTCCCGCTACCCTCGCATCGGCCAACATCCGTAGCGATGCCTTTGAGCTCTCTCTCAAGAAGAGAGGCCTGAAATCCGCGGCCAGCTATAGGAAGAGTGGCGATCATCGCATTGAAGGCGGACAGAGCGCCATGGAGGAGTTGCTGAAGCTACGCCAGCCTCCAACGGCCGTGATCGCCTCGAACGACCTGACCGCGATTGGCATCATCCGCGCAATTCATGCCGCGGGCCTGAAGGTTCCGGGAGACATCTCGGTCATCGGCTTCGACGATATCGAGATCAGCAAGTTCCTCCAGCCGCCCCTGACCACCATTCGCGTGCCGCGCGCCGAGATCGGTGTGAGCGCCTTTACCGCGCTTTACGCAGCCAGCAGCAAACGCGCCGCTCATGGCACGGAGTACAGAATCTCAACCGAACTGGTCGTTCGCGAGTCGACAGGGCCAGTCAAAACGAAATAGTCCTCTGTGCATGTTCCAGCCACGTAATCGTGTGACGTATGATGAACCACCCCTGGTGTGGTGTGTGGATGAACCACCCCAAAACTGTCATCTCGACCGAAGGCGGCGCTTTTTTGCCGCCGTAGTGGAGAGACCTGCAGGTCGCCTGCGCAGGCGATAGTGCCGGTACCAACAAACTGCAGCTCTCTCCGCCACAGCGGCAAAAAGCGCCGCACCCGCTGGGAATGACATGCCCTAGTCATTTTCGATGAAAGATTGTGCATCTTCATAGAGCTGGTCTAAAATTCCACGCGACGGGAGACACTATGAAATCGGTTACATCAAGAACTTTCAACTCCATCAAGTACTCGTGCTGCTTGATGGTTTTTCTGTTTAGCGTCACGGTAGCCTACGCGCAGACGGACCTCTCCGGCTATTGGCTACTCAAGTTCTCGAATGGCGACGGAACGTTTCGAGAGTCCTATTGCGAGTTGAAACAGAAGGGCGAAACCCTTACCGGCAGCCTGTTGGGCAGAGGTCCCAATGGTACCCCGCTCACTGGATCGTTCAAAGACGGCCAGGTGCACTTTGCCACATCTGGTGCAGGCTCTCCCGGACGCCAGGTAGCCTACGACGGCACCTTAGAAAACGGAAAACTCCTGCTGCAAACCACATCTCGCAAAGAGCTCGTAAAAGGGGTTGCCGAACGCTCCACCTACGAGGCCACCTTGCCGCCCGCAAGGCTCGCCTTACCCGAACTTCACGACGTGCCCGACAATGGGCTGGCGCGAACTCCGCCCATGGGCTGGAACAGCTGGAACAAGTTTGCGGGAAAGGTCGACGATGCAACCGTCCGCAAGACCGCGGACGCGATCGTCGCCAGCGGCATGAGCAAAGCTGGTTACGTATACATCAACATCGACGACACCTGGGAGGGTGGCCGGGACGCGAAGGGCAACATCACTACCAACACCAAATTCCCCGACATGAAAGCCCTCGTCGACTATGTTCACTCCAAGGGGCTTAAGATCGGCATCTACTCTTCGCCAGGCCCCCAGACCTGCGCCGGTTACGAAGGCAGCTATGGGCACGAAGAGCAGGATGCAGAGACCTACGCGGCCTGGGGCATCGATTACCTCAAATACGATCTATGCAGCGCTCGACGAATCTATAAGCAGACCGCCGAAGAGACACGCGGCCTCTACCAGAAGATGGGCGACGCTCTTCAGCGCACCGGAAGGCCCATCGTCTACAGCCTCTGTGAGTATGGCGTCGGCGACGTATGGAAGTGGGGACCAGAGGTAAGCGGAAACCTGTGGCGCACCACCGGCGACATTCAGGACAACTGGGCTTCCATGGATCGAATCGGGTTTGCCCAACTCGACATCTCCGCCTACACCCAGCCTGGCCATTGGAATGACCCGGACATGCTCGAAATCGGCAATGGCGGTATGAGCGCCGACGAGTACCGCACGCACATGAGTCTCTGGTCGATGCTGGCAGCTCCCTTGATCGCTGGAAATGACATTGCCAACATGAGCGATGAAACCAGGTCCATTCTGCTGAATGCCGATGTCATCGCCATCGATCAGGACCCCTTGGCCAAACCCGTGCAAACCATCTCCGCTCAAGACAAATCAGTGACTCTCGTACGTCCCCTGCGGGATAACGCTGTGGCCGTCGGTCTCTTCAACAGAGGGGACCATCCTGTGGAGATGAGTATCCGCTGGGATAGCCTGCATCTTGGACCCGTACTGGGCGAGAAGAGCTTGCATGCCACAGATCTGTGGAAGCATGAAGCGGTCCCTGTAACGGGCGACAGCTACACCGCAACCGTCCCCAGCCACGGTGTCGTTCTGCTAAAGGTGTCAGCGGCGTCGAACAACTAGATTAGCGGTGTCGAACAATTAGGTTTTAGTGGGGTGCTGACTGTGCCACTTGCAGCGCGCCCCACAGCGTCTTTTGCCTTTGCTTTTCTTGTTGTCATTCCGAGCGGAGCGAGTGAACCTGCTTTCTCCCGCTTTTCGCCAGTGCAATTCCACGAATAGTGTGATGTGGCTTTTTCGACCCCACCTCCGGTCGAGATGACAGTTCTGTGGAGATGCGGGCGAGGGCAGACCTTGCGTCAGCACCCTTCCCTCTGTGATGGAAGCCCCCCTCAAAACAAAAACTTCAGCTAACTCCCAGAGCACAACTGGCTGAGCGCTAACGGCCTCAACAATTTTGTTGACTTTCGCGATTATTACGGATACTTTCTTGTTCCGTCTACGCAAGATTCTTTTTACGTTCTTTTCGATCGTATTGTTTCCTCTGCATTATCCAGGAGATTGACCATGCCCACCCGCGCTTCCCTGCAGTCGATGTGTGCCCTCTTCAACAAGATCAAGGTTTTAGCGGAGCAGCACAGAGACGGCAGACGGAGTGCGATTGTCATCATGGCGGCTTTCTTCTGTCTCGGCAGCATGCCGGCGCAGACCGCATTCTTCAGCGGCGGGCAGAGTACAGTGGGCAGCGGCTTGAGCGTTCCACTCGGCGTTGCAGTGGATGCAGTTGGAAATGTGTACATCGCAGACTCCGCTAATGGCCGCGTCTTGAAAGAGACTCTATCCGCCGGCAGCTTTATTCAGAGTGTCGTGGCCAGCGTCTTGAACAATCCCTATGGCGTAGCCGTGGATGGGGCTGGCAATGTGTACATCGCGGACACCAACAACAACCGTGTGCTGGAGGAGACGCCCTCCGCAAGTTGCTATACCCAGAGCATTATCATCACCGGCCTGAACGCTCCTCGCGGCCTCGCAGCGGATGCGAGCGGAGATGTATACATCGCCGACACCGCCAACAACCGCGTGTTGAAAGAGACGCCGTCGGCAGGCAGCTATACGCAGAGCACCGTGGTCTCCGGAACTTCGTACACTCCCCTCGCTGTGTCGGTAGATGCAAGCGGAGATGTCTACATCCTGGGCGACCAGAGTCTCATCCTGAAGGAGACGCTATCGTCCGGCAGCTATACCGAGAGCACCGTCTCCGCCACCGGCCTCGTGGCTCCCGCTGGCATAGCAGTCGATGCAAGTGGAAATGTCTACGTCACGGATTCCAGTGCAAACGTCGTCCTCAAGGAGACGCTCTCAGCGGGTACCTACACCCAGAGCACGCTGATAGGTAGCGGACTATCCAACCCCTATGGCGTAGCCGTGGACGGGAGCGGAGATGTGTACATCGCAGACTCCCAGCACGGCCGGGTAGTGTGGCTCCAGACAGCTGCGGAGAACTTTGGCATTCAGGCCATCGGCAGTAGGAGCCCGGTGATCTCAACGAGCTTCACCTTCATCACTGGAGGCACGATCGGTACTCCCGCTGTGTTGACGCAGGGCAAAGCAAACCTCGACTTCGCAGATGCCGGAACCGGAACCTGCACGACGAATGGCACGTCCTACACCTACGCTGCGGGAGATAGCTGCACGGTCAACCTGACCTTTACGCCCACCTATGCGGGAGGCAGAAGCGGCGCCGTCGAGTTACTGAACGGCTCAGGAACTGTGATTGCAACGGGCTACATCTACGGCACCGGTTCAGGCCCGCAGATCACCTACTCCCCAGGCACGCAAAGCACGGTGGCAGGCAGCGGCTTGAGCCACCTCATGAATATCGCGGTGGATGGAAATGGGAATCTCTACTTCGTAGATATCGGCAACAACCGTGTGCTGAAGGAGACGCTCTCAGGAGGCACCTACACACAAAGCACGGTGGCTACCGGACTAAGTGCTCCTCTGGGTATCGCGGTAGATGGCGCTGGAAATGCCTACATTGCCGATTCCGGTAACGGTCGCGTATTGCAAGAGACTCCGTCAGGCGGCACCTACACGCAGAGCGCGATCGTAGCCAGCAGTCTCTATGATCCCTACGCCGTAGCCGTAGATGGAAGCGGCAACGTCTACATTGCGGACACCTACAACGCCCGCGTGTTGAAGGAGACACCTTCCGCATCTGGCTATATCCAGAGCACGATAGGCAGTGGATTGGGATATCCGCGCGGCGTCGCGGTGGATGTCAGTGGAAATGTGTACATCGCCGACAGCAGCAACAAACGTGTGCTCAAGGAGACGCCTTCGGCTACAGGCTATACCCAGAGCGTCGTGCTCTCCGGAACCCCCTACAATCCCAATGGTATAGCGGTGGATGCCAACGGGAACATCTACCTCATGGGCAACGGCAGTCTCGTGGTGGAGGAGACTCCATCGGGCAGCAGTTATATCCAGAGCACCGTGCCCACTATAGGTTTGTCGGCTCCTGCTGGGGCGGCTGTGGATGGAAGTGGAAACATCTACATCACGGACTACAACAACAGCATCGTGGTGAAGGAAGACGTTGCAGATACACCAATCGTGCGCTTCGCCACCAGCGCACTCACGCCGCAGACAGTAACCCTCTCCAATATCGGCAACGCAAGCCTTGCCTTCCAGACTCCGTCTTCCGGAAGCAATCCCAGCGTCTCGTCCGGCTTTACGCTCGCAAGCAACTCGACATGCCCGCAACTTTCCTCCACGTCGGCTCCTGCCGTTCTGGCACCTGACTCTTCCTGCACAGACGTCGTCACGACAGCATTTGCCGGCCCAGGAATCCTCACCGGATCATTGGCAACCGCCGACAACAATCTGAATGTCTCTGCCGTAACTCAAACCATCACCCTTGCCGCAGTAAGTCCCACAACCTTGGCATTCACACCCATCCCATCTCACAAATACGGCGACGCACCCTTCACCGTCTCTGCGACATCGGCGAGTACTGGGACCGTAACGTACTCGGTAGTCAGCGGCCCAGCTACCATCTCCGGAAACACGGTCACACTGACCGGCGGAGGACAGGTACAGCTCTCCGCAAGCCAGGCGGCAACCGTCTACTATCCCGTACTCACGGCGCAGACCACCTTCGCCGTGAATACACGTACGTCCGAGACGATGACCTTCAGCTCAAGCTCTTCCGCGGTGTCGGCGTCGCCTGGTTCAGATACTCCGAACTATCTATTCCTCGACACCAACGGCACGTTCTATCTTCAGAACGCCTATAGCCAATACGACACGGCACCGGGTGACCACATCTGGGACTTCTACACGGGAGTCAACGCACAGGATCCCAAGCTCGCCCTCTCTGCGGCTCACTCCATCTACAACTCGCAGACGATGTGTGAAACGGGCAGCCCTGTGTATACGGCGTTCTACGGTGTAGCAGGAAGAACGCCGGGCGCAGGGGCCTATGCGGATGGAAACTTCTGCGATGTGATCGGAGTCTGGGTCGATCCCGACACAGGAAATTGGTATGGCATAGTCCACAACGAGCTCTACCCCAATGCGCCTCGCATGGACGCAATCTCCTACGCGATCTCCACCAACCAGGGAAACACCTGGACGCTGCAAGCGCCCATCCTGACCTCTCCCTATGGTGTGGGAGACAACAGCGAGTTCTATTACGACTACGGCGATGGCGATCCCCGTCTCATCGTGGATACGGCCTCTGGATATTTCTACCTGTTTTACTTCAGCCGCATCATGACTCCCTCTGGAACGGGCTTTGGCAACCATAACTGGGAGCACGTGGCGCGTGCCCCCATCAACCAGAAGATGGCTCCGGAATCCTGGGAAAAGTACTACAACGGAACCTGGAGCCAGACGCTGGGAATCGATTGGACCTGCGATCCAGTGACGACCACCTGCGCCACAGGCCAGGCCTCAGCCTCGATGGAAAGCAACATCGGCGCCGATGGCGATCCGGTGATCAAGCAGACAATGATCCAGCCGATCTCCAAACAGTCTGCGAACGACCTCAACACCTATGGTCAAAGCGGCTTCACCAATACGAACGTCGCTTGGGACGTCTATCTTCAGAAGTACGTCGCCGAAGTAGTGGGCCCCAATCAAATCCTGTTCTATGTTTCGAACGATCTGGCCGGCCAGCAGTGGACCTATGCCGGAGGCGTTCCTTACACCAACGGCGGAGCCTGGTACTGGTGGATGGTAGACGCGGGAAATCTTACCTCCACGAATAATCTGGGTAAGACCTTCCTGGCCTACTGCACCGTCGCATGCAATACGTATGGCTCGGAGTACGTTCCTGTGACCGTGAACCTCGATGCAGGTGCTGCCTCTCCTGCCTATTATTCGAGTGCGGATGGAGCGAGGAGCAGAACCGATACCTACAGCATTCAACATGCCAACGAAATTCGGTCTTTCTCCTGCACCAAGAACAACAAGTGGACCTTTGTTCCAACGGACGACGGCTATTTCTACCTCGAACAGGGACGAAAGTACCTTCAAGTCGCCGATGGCAACGCCGGTCGCGCATGGGGTGCTTCTGTAAGTCTTGCCGCACCCCTATCGTCGGCATCGGCTCCGGAGTTGTCACGCCAGCAATGGCGGTTCGAAGAGATCAAGTCAAAGGAAGGCGCAGTGAAATCAACTCCGCAATACCGCTTGATGAATCGCTACAGCGGCCTCGCACTCAGCTTCTCCGGAACGGCTCTTGACGCAGCAGGTCTCTCCAACGTTGTCACCGCGCCGATCAGGGACTGGGACCCGTCCTCAACCTCAACCTACAAGACCTGGCACGCCGCCGATCAGGAGTTGATCTTCATCCCGCAATAAACGTGTCGAGCTGGCGCGTCATGCGATGACACGTTTTGAAGGGGCGGGGCTTCAGCCCCGCCGTCAAGGCATCACCATAAAAGCGGCTTTAGCCGCGGAGGAAACGGTAGCTGTACTAATATGTTCTGTTTCGCGTCCCCCTAGAAACGTCATCCTGAGCGAAGTAGCTCGCGCACTTTGCGAGCTACGCAGTCGAAGGACCCCGAAAGTGTTCATGGTTACCTCTGTGGCTTGTCCCTTTTCGACCTATACGTTTGTGGTGCGGGAGTGGCATGAATCTGCGGTTTAGCGGTTTAAATGACTTGGCCTGTATCGGCGAGTAGAACTCCTCGGGGTCCTTCGACTCCGCGTCCCTAAAGGCCGGGACGCTACGCTCAGGATGATGACTTTCCCGTAACTGAAATACAAATCGCATCCGGTGCAGCTTCTCTAATATTGCCCAAAGCGTCATGATTCGTGCTATCTCACGTCGTTCTCAAGAGGTCCTAAGATCCCCTCTTCGATCTCGCCCGCGTCACAAAAAAGAACGCCACCGGAATTAAACAAACAGACACCCCCATAAGAAGCCGAAAGCAATCCATATAAGTCATAAGAGTCGCCTGTTGATTCATCTGTTCGCTAATAAGCCCCAAAGCACGAGCAGCGGCTGTGCTGTGGCTATCTCCACCACTGGTTCGTAGCCACGCCGACGCATAAGCAGATCTCTCGATAAGTCGCGGAGATCCCGCAGTCAAACTACCCGCAAGATACGTGCGATGCACCTGAACTCTACGCACCAGCATTGTATTCACCATCGAGATCCCGATCGCCGATCCGAGATTGCGGAACAACCCATACAGCGATGCTGCATCGTTCTTACCCGATTTGAGCTGCGAAAAAGCAAGAACACTCACAGGCGTCAGGAACAACGCAACGCCGGAGCTCTCCAGAATACGAAGCCTCACAATCGTTCCATAATCGACATCCAGGGATAAATGGCTCAACTTATAAAAAGCCACGGTAGTAACGGTCAGCCCACTCGCGATCAGCAGCCGATGATCGACTCGCTTCATCAGCCAGGTTGTCAGTGGAAGAAAGAGCAGTAGCACGAACGATCCTGGTGAAAGAACCAATCCACTGTCCGTCGCGGTATAGCCCAGCATTCCGTGGGTGAATTCGGGCAGAAGTGCCGTGCTGGCATAGCGTGCAAAGTAAGTGAAGAAGATCATGCCATTTGCGAGTGCGAAGTTCCGATTGCTCAACATGCGCAACTGAAGAATCGGATGCTTCGCTCGATAGAGCTCATGAAACACGAGCAGCACAAGGGCCACGCCGGAGACGATAGCCGCGACCATAATCACCGGTGACGCAAACCAGTCCGCCCATTCTCCGCGATCCAGAACATACTCCAGGCACCCTAGCCCAAGGGCAATCCCGAGCAGGCCGAAGTAATCGATAGAATCGGCGGCCAGACGCACCCGTTCTGTCTCCGGCTGTAACTCTCTATTGAGGAAGTAAGCCACAATCCCAAACGGCATATTCAGGAAGAAGATCCATCGCCAACCCCAGTTGTCACTCAGCCAGCCGCCCAGGATCGGGCCAAGCGTTGGAGCCAGCACAATGACCACGGAGTACATCGTAAAGGCCGAGGCAATACGTTCTTTAGGAAAGACATCGGCGAGAATCGCCTGGGTTGTTGGTTGAAGCCCACCGCCCCCTAAACCCTGCAGCACCCGAAAAAGAATCAGCACAGGAAGATTCGGCGCAAATCCGCACAGCAAGGAGCCAAGCGTAAAGAGCACGATGGACGTCAGATAGAAACGCTTGCGTCCGATGCGTCCGGAGATCCATCCACTGACCGGCAGGACAACGGCATTTGCCACCAGATAGGAAGTAAGCACCCACACCGCCTCATCTACCGACGAGGAGAGATTTCCTGCGATATACGGAAGAGCAACATTCGCGATGGAGGTATCCAGCACCTCCATAAAGGGCGCAATGATCGCGGCCGCCGCGATAAGCCAGATGTTGCTCCGTCGTGTGATGCTCTACGCCTCGTATAGTAGAAGGCTAGAGCGTCTCCTAAACGATATGCAGACAAAACCTATTGACAAACGGACAGATCGCATCCTTCAGGAGTGCCTTCGCGTGGATCGTCCAGTTGCGGCGCTGGCCTACGACTACGCCGCGAACGACCATGTGCCGGTACACGAACATCCCAAGGCACAGCTCATCTATGCCATCGAAGGCACCATGACGGTCACAACTCGAGAAGGCCGCTGGGTCCTGCTGCCGACGCGTGCAGTCTGGGTACCGGCAAAGACCAGGCACTCCATTCGCATGAGGACCGCTCTTCGCATGCGCACCCTCTACTTCGATGAGACGGTCACAGCGCCCTCTAATAGTTGCGCGGTGGTGGAAGTATCTCCTCTCCTTCGCGAACTGATCCTCAGCATGTTGCAGCAACCACGTTCCTACGAAAAGACAGGGCGGGGCAGTCATTTGGCAGCGCTCATTCGTGATGAGCTCCGCTTCACGCATACACTTCCTCTGCATCTCCCCTGGCCGAAAGATGCACGTCTGCGCAAGATCTGCGAAGGAATGCAACGGCGGCCAAGTCTGCGCGAGGGGATGGACTACTGGGCAACAGAGATTTCGATGAGCAGCCGCACCTTGGCACGTCTCTTCCGCAAAGAGCTCAATATGAGCTTTCAGGAGTGGAGAACCCAGCTGCTTCTTCTGGAGGCGCAGGCAAGGCTGGCTCAGGGGCAAACAAGTTCACGAATCGCGGCCAGCCTGGGCTACGACAGCCACGCCGCCTTCTGTGCCATGTTTCGCAAATCGCTAGGCATGTCCCCAACGCAACACCTTCAGCCCCATTAAGACCGAAGGCACTCCATAGCGAATCGAAAACGAGGACGATGCCGTTGTCCTTGCTTTTCTTTCTGTCATTCCCGTAGGGAATCTGCTTTTGTCGTCGTCGCTGCTTTTGCTTCTGAGATAGGTCCTGGCTTTAGTCCTGGGACAAGCTCTCTTATCCTCTACAGGGGTCCCAGAATCCGCAACAGCAAAAAAACAAATACACGACATCAGCCACAACGTGGCTCTGGGCCACTTGCTTGCTCTAATGCAACCCCTCCTGCCTCATTAAGGTCGAGTCACGCAAGCAGCTCAACGATCCGTTCACACGCGCGAACTGCGAGAGCAACGGAGGTCAGCGTTGGGTTGCAAGCTGTCGCTGTCGGAATCACTCCATTCCCTCCGACAAAGAGATTCGTAGTACCCCATACCTGCGAGTACGAGTCACACACAGAAGTACCATCGTCTGTCGCGCCCATCCTGACGGTTCCTTGATAATGGAGGGAACTTCCTGCTGGCAGTGTCGAAACATCCAGCCCATCGACAACTCGCCCTAGCCCGGATGCCGCACGCCTGATCAACTCTCTGGATGTCGCCGCTGTAACCTTATCTATCTCCGTTAGTCGATACCGTATATTCACGGACGGCATGCCATGAAGAGTAGTCTCTCTATCTGAAAACTCTAAGCAATCACTGTATTGAAGATCTTTTCTGGAAAACCAGGTAACGATTGCAAAGTCGCCTTCTACTTTAGGTGCTGCTGAATCGACAGAGACTGGTAAATGATCCAGGTGGACTACCTGGCCACTAAAAGTATGGGTTGGCATAGTGAATGGAACCCAATACATTCCTAAAACATGATCAGGTTTCGTTGGACTACGTAGCTTTGATTGAGGGGCCGCCAGGGCCTCATGAAGTTGAATAATACATTTGCTCTGTAGATGATCATTCAGATAATGCCCCAAGGCATCCGCTCTGAATCCAGATCCCCAAAGCAGCTGAGGTGTTCTCAACGCATCCGCTGCAACGATCACAACTCTCGCATATATCTTCGTATCTCGTTGGGTAGGTAGATTCCTCGCAATTGCGTATTCGATCCCGTGGTCATTCATCACAAGCCGAAGGCACATGGTTTTAGGAAGAAGTTCAAACGTAGTTGGATTCGTCCCCGGATCCGCCAGCTCTCCAAGAATGGTGTCTGTTCCCGACCAGATGCGTTCGCCATTCCGGGCTCTGGTCGACGCTAGCGGCATGAAATCGACGGGACGATCGCTCGTCATCTCATGGCCGAAAACTCTTCTCAGTTCGGCGATGATCGCGGTCGACGTGGCGTCCGGCGGAAACGCGCAAGGCGTCACTCGAAGAAGCCTTTCCGCAGCGCTCAATAACTCATCCCATGTCCCGCCAGAGAGGAACGATGCTCGCTCCGTCATGGCTGGTCGTGGGCAGGCGCCCGCCCAATGCGCACCCATGCCTCCTACATTCGTAGACATCGCTGCCGCAGGCATACCGGTAGTCGCAAAGGTATCGCTCTTAGGACCCAGGAGGTACGTACCAGGATAGGCGCGAATATCTCCCTCCAATCCAGAAGGTATTTGAGTTCTCACTGGCCCCTCAGAAAGACGCTGCGCTCGCGAACGCTCTTGTAGCGATGAGATATTCATCACATGCATCCCAGCCTGCTGAGTAAGCTTGGGTCCTCCATCCAGCATGAGCACTTTACATTGGGGCAGGCGCTCCGTGAGTAGTCGCGCAAACGTGGCGCCAACGGGTCCGCTGCCTACGATCAAAATATCTGTAGATTCGCTGTTGATGGACATGCCGGTTTCAGCTCACGAGACAGAAATAAGCTACTGTAGGTAAAGTTGCAGTCGTTAATAATGGTAAACCTACACAAATCCATTTCTTGAAGCAGCTCCGTACAGGACAATAGGCGAACAAACCAAGAAACATGGCCGAAAGGCTAGAACGTCTATTTGTATAAAAATTAACTAAAGTGCCTTCTGACGAATTTCTGATGTCCTACTATTGTGACCAAGTAGAACCCAACTCTTTATTTAGACACGGAGGATCAAACCATGGCAGACGCAAGATACTTCGCATTCACTGACGTATCAGGTCAGGAATTTGTCTTTCAACTTACAGATCCCGATAAGATTCAGCAGGCTTTGGACATCTTGTCCGGCAATGAAACGGAGAAGGTGCATGTCATTGGAAAAATTGTAAAGAGAAAAGCCCCTTATAACCCCCAGTGGGATTACTTCCTCAATCCAGACTCCATTTCGTTTTTCGCTGTAGCGATAGAGGTCTGCGACGCCACCATGCAATACGTTGATGACCATCTTGATGAAGCTTGTGGCGCATTCCTCCCCGGTTGCATGTGGTGCCCGTGGAGTTCAAAGCTTACACGGGAAGTTACGCTTTAAGTACCTGACAATCTAAGCAACGGGCCGAAGGCAGATGCCATCGGAAGGAGTCGTAAATGAGCAAGGCGTATCCGAATACCGCGTTAATCGTCAATAAAGCCAGGAACACGATCACGATAGATCGCGATCCGAATTTTGACGACATGATACTTATCTTCGACGGTGTGCAGTCGCACAGCCCGTTTCAGTTGTCGTCGGAAAAGCAGGTCTACGTCGGTTCCACCTATGGATCCGACATGGGCCTCTGCCTTACCTACAACGGCGACGAGCGTTACATGGAAATAGGCTCCGGTCAGGACGCTGGCATAAGCTCAGCGCAATTTCAAGTCATCAGTGATAGTGAAGATGGCGGAGGCGGTCCACTCGTCTATGTCCCCACGGACGCGACGGATACGTCGATCACGCTCACCTTCCAAGACAAGTCCTAAGCGCTCCAGCCGACCTAAGGTTTCACCTTAGGTTAGATTGCTTGGTCAGTCCTGTTGCGTATACGAAACAAAATAAGTTTTCAGTTGCTAATATCTCTATTCTGGTCAAGCTATAAAAACATTGGTTTCTTTGAATAATCCCGACAATTTTCCGAGAAATTTTCGGATAAGCCACAATTTCTAAAAAATCTAATGACATCTAAATTCAGTTTGGCTACGCTGGTCACGCAATCCGCAGACGATTCCGTTAGCAGATGGACCAATGGCGGAACTGATCACTAAACAGAACCCTTATCCTCGAAAGGATGCGAATCTGAATGCACCAGGCGGATTTTGTTTACTTGCCGCTTCTCCGGCTTGATCGGAAAGCCATCAGCTTGCGTACTGAAGCGAGCGGCAATCAATCGTTTAGGAAGCTGGTTTCTTAAGCGAAATGCCTTCTGTAGTTCTATTGAGCGTAATCGATATCGGTTCCAGCGAGAGTTGATTGAGTTGAAGGGCCGCCACAATTGCAAGTGCGCAATCTGGCGTTCAAACCTCGGACATCTATAAAACCTCTCGAAACCAGTTTCGCTATTGCGTTTTCAGGCAATACAATCCACATAGATCCAACACTGCCGTCAAGAAAGCATGAAGGCATTCTGCGGAGGTACTCGATGCGCTGTGCTCTCTCCATCGTTTGTATCAGTGGTGTGCTGTTGGCCACCGGCTGTTCTGCTCACCACATCAACGCCGTTGCGCCGCCTCTCGCCCCGGTTGTCGTAAGTGACACCGTGCGCGAGGCGCTACCCAACGACTATCTGCGTGTCGGCTTTCTATCACCAGGTACGCCGGTTACGACCCTCTCCCGTCCCGGTGCTTTGCGAGCCTTTGTTACAGCTACGCCGCTTTATCTTCCACCACTCAAGCTCGAAGAGCTCCCTTACTATTCAGGTCTCGTGAACGACGACACGAAGGTGCTGGTGGCGATGCGTTGTCGGCCACTGCATCCGGAGACAGTAGACGCGGTGCTCGCGACCTGGCCGAATGTCTTCCTGGCCATCCAACGCGATGTTCCCTTGGCTCCAAACGCCTGTAGTAATGACCCAACAGACGCGGCCACGCAGGCAGCGTGCTACGCCCAGGGCTTTAGCGATCCTCCAGCAACAGTCGTTCCCACGTCTCTGGCACACACCTTCAGCTATGCAGGAACCATCTTCGATGGCAACCACGCGGTGCTGGCCAAGTGGTTGCAGAGCAACTATGGAATCTTTCCTGCCTTTAGCGGGATTGGCTACTCCGTCAAAGATTCGTACTCCCTCGACAGCCAGCCGATGACCTCGCAACAAATCCTCGTGAAGTCGGTGTCATCGGAGTATGTCCTGAAGAATGTCTCCCTCTCGGACGCTGGTTGCCGCTGCATCTCGGTCGCGCCATACCCGGGCCGATCCGGCGACCGGGTTGACCCTGAATTCATTGAGCAAGCTGGTGGAGATGGTTCCTGTAAGGCTGTGGACCGATTGAAAGCGAAAACACCCTAGCCTGTGCGTCGCTGGTTCTTTGAAGAATTGACGATGTTCAAAACAACGAGAAGCCCAAAACTGTGCCGCTTTAGCCTCGCGGGGCGACGGGAGTTCTGGCTTATACGCCACGGAATAAGAGCCTCCGCTCTTATTCCGTGGCATGACATATCACGTCGGCCTTTCTGTTTAGTGCGAGCTCACATCTCCGGGATCGGCAACGACAAGTTGATTCTGTTCGCCAAGCCCATTGATTCCAAGACGAATCCTATTACCGGGACGCAGATAGACCGGCGGCTTCTGGCCGAGGCCGACGCCGGGAGGCGTACCGGTAGAGATAATGTCGCCCGGTTGCAGGCTCATAAAGCGGCTGAGATAGCTGATCAGGTGCTTGACCCCGAAGACCATCGTTTGCGTGGAGCCGTTCTGATAGCGATGCCCGTCGACCTCCAGCCACATGTCGAGCGCCTGCGGGTCGGGAACCTCGTCAGCTGTGACTAGCCAGGGGCCGGTGGGGCCGAAGGTATCGGCACTCTTGCCCTTGACCCACTGTCCTGTGCCTTCGAGCTGGAAGGCACGCTCCGAGACATCGTTGATAAGACAGTAGCCGGCGACGTACGAGAGCGCGTCCTCTTCCGTTACGTACTTCGCGGTGGTTCCGATGACCACGCCGAGTTCCACCTCCCAGTCGGTCTTCAGCGAACCTCTCGGGATGACGATATCGTCGTCCGGCCCGGAGATGGACGATCCAGCCTTCATGAACAGCACAGGCTCAGAGGGCACGGTCATGCCGGACTCTGCCGCATGGTCGGAGTAGTTGAGGCCGATGCAGAGAAACTTTCCTGGCTGCACAACACAGGAGCCGAAGCGTGGTTTGCCCTCGACGATGGGCAGATCGTTCAGCGAGAGCTGGGCCAGGGCCTTGAGCGAATCGGGAGAGAGAAACTTGCCGCTCAGATCGGGAATGACCTTGGAAAGATCGCGAATCGTTCCGTCAGGTGCGAGGACGCCTGGTTTCTCCTGGCCCACGGGGCCGTACCGTAACAGTTTCAAGTCGTTGCTCCTTTGCAATCGGTTGGATCGAATACGCCATCCGTACGGATGACTCATGCTCCGGCGAAGGAGATCCACCTGGAATCTCCGTGCCTCGACATCCAGGTCAATGATATAGCCGTCGCTCCAGGCATCGGTCCTACACCGCGCTCATTCGTATCTCGCTCAGGTCGAGTTCGCGTTCCAGTCTTCGCAGCACCGTATCGCTGATGCGACCCTTGTTGCGCAAATCCACAACAACCTTTCGTTGTACCTTCAGCAGTTCGAACGCGACCTCTTTCTGGCGTGTATATTGCGTCATGTCTGCATTGCTGTCACTGTGGCTCAGCAGCGCTGCAAGACGTTCCTGATGGTGTTCGGCGAAGTCTTCGTACATCTCCTCAAACTCCGGCTGGTCACGATCACGAGCTTCTTGTATATAGGTGAGCGCGGACTCGAGCATCAATCGTCGAGCGTCTACCTCCTCGCCGTCCGGCCCGCCTGCGCTGCCGAGTCCCAGCGCGCGGACGAGCGGTGGAAGCGTCAGCCCCTGCAGGACCAGCGTCACCAGAATTACGCTGAAGGTCAGAAAGATGATCAGGTTGCGGCTCGGAAAGGGTTGGCCGTTGGCCATGGTCTCAGGGATGGAAAGCGCTGCCGCCAGCGACACCACGCCCCTCATCCCTGTCCATCCCGTCACGAAGATCTGCTTTGCCGAAGCGATCGGCTCAGTCTGTTTTAGAAAACGCCTGCGGATGAAATAGGCCAGATAGGCGCCGGGATAGATCCAAAGAAGCCTCAGCGCAATGACCAGTGTGCTGACGGCAGCGGCATACGCCAGCAGTGTCAACTTACTGTAGCTGTGCAACCCTGCAAGGACAAAAGGCAGTTGCAGTCCAATCAGAAGAAATACCACGCCATTTAATACAAAATCGATAGCGTTCCACAGAGCATAAGCCTGCAGCCGCACCCCCGGCGAAAAATACTCGGTGCTCTTTCGGCTCAGATAAAGGCCGCATGCAACGACTGCGAGGACTCCGGACGCATGGGCCTCTTCCGCTGCTATGTAAGCCCCATAGGCCGTGACGAGACCCAGCGTCATCTCGATAGGACCATCGTCGATATGGAGTTCAAACCAGTGCACCACCCAGCCCACGACGACGCCGATCCCAATGCCCGCGACAATCAGATAGAGCAGTCGCAAAGCGCCGGTACCAAACGACGGCGTCACGCCGCTCACCACCATGGCCACGCCAAACTCCAGTGCCAGCAGCCCGGTAGCGTCGTTCACGAGGCTCTCACCTTCCAGGATGTCGGTGATCCGCTGTGGCAGCCCTACTCGCTTGGCAATAGAAGTCGCAGCAATTGCATCCGTCGGCGCTACGATCGCCCCTAAAACAAATCCTGTACGCCAGTACAAGAGCGAGAACAGCCGCTCCCCGGCCAGCGCCATACCGAGTACCGTAAAGCCGATCAGGCCGAACGCCAGCAGAAGAATGCTCACGATGTTATAGCGAAAGTCGCGCCAGGAGGTCTCCCACGCGGCGTGGTACAGCAGCGGCGGCAAAACCGCCAGGAAGATGATCTCTGGGTTCAAGCTGATCTTCGGCAACCCTGGGAAAAAACTGACCAGAAGCCCTGCAATGACCAGCACAATCGGATAGGCCACCTTCAGCCTGCGAGCCAGATCGCCGAAGATCACTACAAAGAGCAGCAGCAAGAGAAAAACCGTCTCTATCCCTCGTATTCCCTCGTGCATCCATATCTCCCTTCCCGCCTTTGCATAAGACGCCGCGATCAGTCTTCAAGTATCTCCTGTTCAACCCCGGCAGTTACTTAAAGCTTGCGGCAGCTTTTGTCTTTGTCTTTGTCTTTCTGTTTTTCTTTCTGTCATTCCCGCAGGGAATCTGCTTCTGTCTTTCGGGTTGTCATTTCTTTATTGCTTATGTATTCTCATTATCATGAGTGACTCCGTGAAAACCCTCCCCACCACCGTACTCTCCGGCTTCCTCGGTGCCGGCAAGACAACCCTGCTCAACCACGTGCTGAACAATCGTGCCGGCATGAGAGTTGCGGTGATTGTGAACGACATGAGCGAGATCAACATCGACGCGCAACTAGTCGCCCAGAGTGGCGCAGGGCTGAGCAGGACCGAAGAAAAACTCATAGAGATGACCAATGGGTGCATCTGCTGCACGCTGCGCGATGATCTGCTGCAAGAGGTTTCACGTCTGGCGCGCGAGGGCCGCTTCGACTATCTCCTGATCGAATCGACCGGCATCTCGGAGCCTCTGCCTGTAGCCGCGACCTTTACCTTCATCGACGAGACCGGCAAGTCGCTCTCCGAGGTGGCAAAGCTCGACACGATGGTCACTGTGGTCGACGCAGCCAAACTTCTCCAGGACATTCGCTCTATCGATGACCTGCGAGACCGCAATCTGGCATTGAGCGGCGAGGATGAGCGGTCGCTGTCGGACCTGTTGATCGATCAGATCGAGTTCGCCAACGTCCTTGTCATCAATAAGACCGATCTCGTGAGTGCGCAGGAACTAGAGCGCCTCGAAGCCATCCTCGAACACCTGAACCCTGGCGCGGAGCAGGTTCGTGCTGTGCGTGGAGAGGTCCCTCTCTACAGCATCCTGCACACCGGGCTCTTCGATATGGAAGCGGCGGAGACCTCCGCCGGCTGGATTCGGGAGTTGAACGACCGTCACACTCCCGAGACGGAGGAGTATGGTATCGCGAGCTTCGTCTACAGGGCGCGCCGTCCATTTCATCCAGAACGCTTCGAGAAGCTGACCAATGGAGGTTTCCCTAACGTACTCCGTGCTAAAGGTTTTCTCTGGCTCGCCCCCTGCAACGACGATCTGATTCTCTTCTCGATTGCGGGCAGCACGCTCACCGTTGAGCCTCAGGCGCAGTGGCTTGCGGCAGGAGCCGCCGACGAAGAGCATGATCCGGAGACCAGGGAGTACATCGGCAAAGTGTGGGAACCGGAGTTCGGAGACCGTCGGCAGGAGATTGTCTTCATCGGCGCTGGTATGGATCGTGCAGCACTTGAAGCCCAGATGAATGCGGCATTGCTTACACCCCAGGAGATGGCCGGCGGCCCACGGGCATGGAGCAAGCTCAAAGACCCGTTTGCGGAGATGTTCCACGATCGTGCCTCAACAAGCATTTTGCACGGTTCGACCTGATTTTGCGAGCAGTTGGATGACGGGATCTAGGGCGTGTCGGTCAGGTTGATATATACAAATTCACTGCAAAAACAGCCTTTACAGTGAAGATAAGTCTTGGCCCCTGGCCGCGAGCTTACTTACAGCTCGCGCACACACCGTAAAGAAAGAACTCATGGCCCGTCACGCGAAAACCGCGCGGCAGCTTCGGCTTGACCTGTACGCCGCAACCCTGCATCTCAAATACCTTGCCACACTCGTTGCAATGGAAGTGGTGGTGATGCTCCTTGCCGGCCACTTCATAGCGCGTCGACTCACCTGGAATCTCTACCGGAGTAAGCCACTTATCTTCCACCAACGAACCGATGTTGCGATACACCGTGGCGATGCTGATGCCTTCCACCTGCTCTTGGGCGTAGGTGAGTGTCTCGTCTGGCGAGAGTGGGCGGTCCGCATGGATGAAAGCGGTTCTAATTGCATCTTTCTGACGTGTTTTTCGTGACTGTATCGCCAAGGGTCCCTCCTCCGGTCTATTCAAACGGAGCCTGCACTGGATTGATCGCGTTATCTCTACTCCTATATTAACGCGAATGGACTTGCAGTATAGGTCTAGAGGCCGAATACTTTAGGGCCAATCGCATCTTAGGAGCACTGGTGTAATTTTCGCAGTTGTTGCTTTTGCTTTTCTTTCTGTCATTCCCGTAGGCCGGGGTCCCCGGAGAGCGTTCTTTGCTCGCTGGGGTGGAGCGAATCTGCTGTTTGATGGCTGTGTCACGAACATAGAACGCAAGCACGATCACAGCCCTATTTTGAGAACTAAGACAATCATTTTCCATAGGCCGTCCCGGTTTTAACCGAAGGCGTCAGCTCAATCTCAAAGATGCGCGGCCAGCGTTTGCCGGTAAGGAAGAGATGGTTCGTCTTCGCGTCATAGGCAATGCCATTCAGCACGGCATCCGGATCGGTATGTTCAGAAGCAGGCAGTAGCGCGCTCAGATCGAGCCAGCCAAGAACCTTTCCGGTCTGTGGTGAAATCCGAATAATGCGATCGGAGAACCATATATTCGCAAAGATCTCGCCATGAATGTATTCGAGCTCATTCACCTTTTGAACGGGAGCTCCATTCTCTGTGACCTGCAAACGGCGTGTCTCGCGAAACGTGTGGGGATCGAGGAAGTGCAGCGTGGGAGTGCCATCGCTCATGATGAGGCTTCTTCCATCCTGCGTGAGTCCCCATCCTTCGCCATTAACGTGAAACGTCTGGAGAAGGCGCAGACTGCTGCGGTCATAGACAAAGCCGATGTGGTCTTGCCACGTAAGTTGAATCAGCTGGTTCTGCCAGACCGTGATTCCTTCTCCAAAATAGGTGTCCGGGACATCGATATGCCGCGTAATGATGCCGGTCTTCGGATCGATGACGCGAAGTGTCGAGTGCCCCTTTATGCCCGTGCTCTCATAGAGCACTCCATCCGCATAGACCAACCCCTCCGTGAAGGCCCTCGGATCATGCGGATAACTCTGGACGATGCGGAAGCTATCGGCGTTGCCGGCCGGCTCGGCGTACGAATATGCGGGCCAGAACAGGACGAGCGCAAGCATCGCCAACAAGCCTCGGCTGCATTCTTGATAACGACGCGCTCCAGAGAGTTCCATGTATTTCAAATCATAATAGGAGTACTTACGCAATAGGCGGACTTACGCAAGAAGTTCGAAGGGACACCGACCCAGCCCCAAGGGGGCGGTATATCCCAGCCTGGGGCGCAAGCCCCAGGTAAATGTCAGGCCGAAGGCCTTTCCTACCTGCCGGAGGCCGGAGTGAAGGCGCAGCCGCAACGACTGAGTTGCTTTCTTTGATGGTAGCGAAACCGCTAGCCACATCCACGAATTGGTCCGGTCCTTGCCACAGCACGGTGGTTTGCACACTTCCAACGAAAATATGACGACACGCCTTGAAAGAGGTCTCATCTACTGCCGAGAGTTTTACGGTATGAGACGAACTCAATCTCTGAAGCGACACCCAGGTCGCGTGTCTAGGAGCGGCTGTTCAGGAATATCCGCGTTTTTGCCGGGAATTGCTTCAATCAAAGAAGCAGGCGCCACCAGGCGGGCCAACGTAAAAATGAAACGTTTGGAATTGAAGAGATTGAGGGTGTCGTTTCTATTGACATGCCTTTGTACCGCGAACTACAAGGCTCGTGGAATTTACAAGACCATACATAAGTACAGAAGGCTTAGGAGGCCCCATGTTTTCGAAACAAGGTTGGCTAGCATTCTTCTCAATCCCCTGGCTTTTCATTCTGCTGATAACCGCGACAATCAGTCACGCTCAAGTAACCTACACGACGTCGTGGGTCGCTAACTCGTATGCGACTCTCCCTACGTACGTGGGGAACGGCATGCGGTCCATGTGGGTGGCGCCAGAGGGTGTTATCTATACCTCGACCGACTGGGACGAAAGTCAGGGAAGCATCAACGTCTACCAGAATGGCCAAAAAGCAAACACCTTCAGCGCTCATGGGGAAGCCCAGGGCGGGGCGATCGGCGGCGATGCCACCGATGTCTTCGCCGCGCTGCAATTCAACACGACCCTCGGTGGCAGCGGCTATATCGGCCGATACAACCGGAGCACCGGCACGCGAGATCTGACGTGGTCGGCGAGTTCGGACACAACCGAGCGGCTCGCGGACGTCATCACAGGCATCGCCGACACCGGCACGCTGGTTTACGTCAGCGACCATCCCGACAACCTGGTGCGGTGTTACACAACCGCTGGGGTGTGGCAATCGGATTGGAGTCTCACGGATCCCGGCGCGATCACCGTCGACGGAGCGGGAAACATATGGGTCGCCCAGAAGAGCGAGGGTACGATCCAGGAGTTCTCTGCGTCGGGGACCACGCTGAACACCATCAACATGGGCTCCAGCTCGCGGCCTTCGGCGCTGTACTATGACAGCGCGAATACCCAGTTGATGATCGGCGATCAGGGGCCGAACATGAACATTCAAATCTACGGAAATCTGTCGAGCACTCCCTCCCTGGTGAGCACCTTCGGTGTGCAAGGCGGCTATCTCGACACGACTACGGGCAGCAAGGGGCAGACCGGGAGCAAACGGTTCACGCGCGTCGTCGGTATCGGGAAGGACACCTCCGGAAACCTGTACGTCCTCAACAATCCCTGGGGAGGAACCTGGGACCTGGGACGAAACGGGAAGACCGACATCCATGCTTACAACAGTTCCGGAGTACTGCAGTACACGCTGCAAGCGCTGAACTTCGAAGGCAACGCCGCTTTCGATCCCAGCACGGACGGCGCCTACTTATATAGCGGTCAGGACGTTTACACCGGTTCGGGCGACGCAGGATATGTTGGCAACAGCGTCGACTCGCTCGACTATCCGACCGATCCACGCGTGGACGTGACCAACAACAGCCGCGGATTCGACTTTGGCACGATGGCCAGCGTCAACGGTCATCGAATCCTCGCCGCTGCCGGCCAGAATTCGGACATCTTCCTGTTCTCCTACTTTCCCACCAACCAGTACACGTCGATACCCTTCGGCACGCTGCCGGGCCAGACCACTCCGGCAGGCTATACCAATTACTTCAATACACTGGCCCGAGTCCGGAACGGGTTTTGCCTCGACACGAACGGGGATATCTGGGTGGGGTTGGACAAGACCAACGAGATCACCCATTACCCACTCACTGGCTTCGACGCCAATGGCGTGCCACTCTACGGAACGCCAACAACCGTACCGACGCCATCGACCATCGGTTCTCTGGCCGGCATCGAGTACATCCCGTCCACCGACACGATGATCCTGATGCAAGCCAATGGCACCGATTGGACCTCGCTGGGCAGCCGGGTCGAGGTGTACCACGGCTGGCTGGCGGGCAACACCACCAATCCCAACCCTGTCATCAACCTGAAGACTACTCAGAACCCCAAGGGGCGGACGGCAGCGGGCAATTATCTGTTCATCTCGTACGTCCATACCGTGCCCGATATCGACGCCTACAACCTTACGACCGGCACCAATGACCTGACGATGACCACCGCCAACCCCAATGTATTGGTGGGCAACGATGTGGATTCGATGTACGGCATTCGGGCTTATCAAAAGAGCAATGGCCAGTATCTGATCAGCAAGGACAACTACAACAACAACTCGATCGTCATTCACACGATGACCGTCGGCACCCCGCCGCCGGACTTCAGCATCTCGGACACGCCGGGTTCGCAGACGGTGACGCAGGGCAATAGCACCACCTACACGACGTCGATCGGTGCGCTGAACAGCTTCACCGGCACAACAACCTTGAGCGTAAGTGGATTGCCTGCCGGAGCGACGGCAAGCTTCAACCCCGCGTCGGTCACCGGTTCCGGAAGTTCGACGCTGACGGTCGTGACAACGTCGACAATTGCAGCGGGCACGTACACTCTGGCGATCACCGGCACCAGCGGTACCCTGTCGCACTCGACGACAGCGACGTTGATCGTGCCGGGGCCGCCGGACTTCGGCATCATGGCCACGCCGAGTTCGCAGACTGTGGCGCAGGGGAACACCACCACCTATACAACGTCGATCAGTGCGCTGAACGGCTTCACCGGCACAGCGGCCTTGAGCGTAAGTGGATTGCCTACAGGGGCGACGGCAAGCTTCAGCCCTACGTCGGTCACCAGTTCCGGGAATGCGACGCTGACGGTCGCGACAGCGACGACAACTCCAGCGGGCACCTACCCTCTGACGATCACCGGTGTCAGCGGTACTCTGTCGCACTCGACGACAGTGACGTTGGTCGTGCAGGGGCCCGACTTCAGCATCTCGTCTGCGCCGAGTTCGGCGACGGTAACGCAGGGGAATAACGGTACCTAACGACGTCGCTCAGCGCGCTGAACGGCTTCACCGGCACAGTGAGCCTGAGCGTGAGCGGATTGCCTACTGGAGCCACCGCCAGTTTCAATCCGGCGTCGGTTGCAAGCTCGGGGAGTTCGACGCTGACGGTCGTGACAACGGCGGCAACTGCAACGGGCACGTATCCTCTGACGATTACCGGCACCAGCGGCACCCTGTCGCACTCGGCGACAGTCACTCTCGTAGTGAATACAGCCACAGGTGGTGGTCTGCCGTCGGGTTGGACGGACCAGGATATTGGCAGCGTGGGCCTCGCCGGCAGCGCCAGCTACAACAATGGCACGTTCACAGTGAACGGTGCTGGGAGCAGCATTACCGGCACGGCCGATCAGTTCAACTATGTGTACCAGGCCGCAGGCACGAGCTACACCATCACAGCCCGGGTGGTCAGCATGACCGACACCAACACCGGAGCGCAGGCAGGCGTGATGGTCCGCGAGACGCTCGCGACCGGTGCGACGATGGCGAACATCAACGTCACACCTGCGAACGGCGTGACCTGGCTCGATCGCACGGCCACCAGCGGCACCGCGAGCGGGAGCAGAACCCCCAGCCTCGTAGCGCCGTATTGGATTCGGGTCGTGCGCGACGGCAGCACCTTCACCGGCTACTTTTCACCGGATGGAGTGACCTGGACTCAGCAGGGCACAGTCAGCATATCGATGGCGAGCAATGTGTACATCGGACTGGTGGTCAGCAGCCGGAACACCTCCGAGTTATGCACGGCGACCTTCGATAACGTATCCGTCACGACGCCTTAGTCCGGTGAGCCTAAGGAGGTATCGGAGTAGCTTTACCCAGCGTGTTTTGTTTTCTCCTTACCGCAAAAACGTCATCCTGAGCGAAGTAGCTCGCGCACTTTGCGAGCTACGTAGTCGAAGGACCCCGAAGAGTTTTATCTGCCGATACAGACTGAACCATTTCAACCTCCAGATTCCTGCCGCGCCAGTACAACAGGCGTATCGGTTGAAAAGGATTGAGAGGTAGAGGCAACGTAAGAGCCTTCGGGGTCCTTCGACTTTGCGTCCCCAAAAGCCGGGACGCGCCGCTCAGGATGACGATTTTTGCGGTAAGGAGAAAAGATAAAACACTGGGTACAGCTAGTTCGATACTGCTCTAAAAGGCGACTGATACTCTTCGGCCGGACATCGTGTCCGGTGCTCCCTTGATCAATAAATGCTCTACGGGTGCATAACTCGTTGGAGCGAAGACTCATGAACGGGGGGGCAAATCCAAACCTGCATCACATTGGGTGAGAACGAAGGAATTGTAATTCCTATTGCGAACGCGGAGAATCTGCATGGGACAAGGGTTCCGGGCTATCCCCCGGCGTGGTTGTCTCGTCTTATGGAGATAACACGTTGAGTGGCGATGCAGTATCTCAGCGAGCAGCTAATCTCTTACCGATGGCTGAGCGAACAAGAAAGGCAGAACACGATGAGCGCACTTGCACAGACCTTGCGAATGGCCCTTCGCCAGCTAGGGAAGACACCCGGATTCACGCTGACTGTGCTGGTGACTCTGGCACTCGGAATCGGCGCGGCAACGGCCGTTTTCTCACTGGTTGAAGGTGTCCTGCTCAGACCCCTGCCATTTCACGAACCTGATCGCCTGATGCTGATTGGAGATCACCTCGGCGGCCAGGACGGCATAGGCGTGACGGCACGGGAAATCGAGACATATACCGCGGCGACGACTGCGTTTTCATCGATCGGTGGATATGTTGGCAAAAGCTATGAAACGCCGGGAGGCAAGGGCAGCGGCCCCGAAGTCATTCCGGGGATGCGTTTGACTGCGGGAGTCTTCCCAACCCTTGGAGTGGAGCCGTTGCTGGGGCGGGTGTTCACACACGATGAAGAGGATGGGAATAAACAGGTAGCTGTCATCAGCTATGCGACGTGGCTGAATCGGTTTCATCGCGATCCGGCAATCCTGGGGCGAACCATCGACCTGGATAACGGATCGTACACGGTGATCGGGGTGATGCCGCGGAGCTTCGAGTTCCCGGTGCAGGTAGGACGGCTGAACCACACGGAGCTATGGGTTCCGATGAGCCTGACACCGGACGAACGGGCTGCGGCGCACGAGGGGGTTTGGGCCTACGAGATGGTGGCCCGGCTCAAAGATAGGGTCACCGTACCGCAGGCGGCGTCGGATGTGGACCGTGTTGCGCAGCTAATCTCGAAAAGCTTTCCTCCAAGCATGGCGGCGCTCAAGATTCGTGGGGATGCAGCGCCGTTACGGGATCGCGTCATCGGCAATGTGCAGCCAATGTTGCATGCGCTGCTGGGGGCCATTGGAGTTGTATTGCTAATCGCCTGCGTGAATGTTGCAGGATTGCTATTGGTGCGGGCGATCCGGCGGCGGCGTGAGTATGCGGTGCGGCTGGCACTGGGGGCGAGTTCGGCGAGAATACTGCTTGAATCGGTCGTGGAAGGGACGGTTCTGAGCATCGCCGGAGGGCTGCTGGGGCTGGTTCTCGCTGCGGGAATCATCCGTGTAGCGTTGCACCTGCTGCCTGATTCGATGCCTCGGATCGACCAGATCGCAATCAACGCGACAGTGGTGGGATTTGCACTTGCGCTGGCGGTGCTGACGGGTGTGCTGTGCAGTCTGGCGCCAGCTTTTGCAGCGACGCGTTCGGGGGTGATGGAGAGTCTGAAACAGAGTTCCCTGAGCACGACCGGGGCGGGCAGTCACGCGCGGCTGCGCTCAGCCCTCGTGGTGGTTGAGATTGCGATTGCCTTGGTGTTGCTGACCGCTTCCGGAGCTTTCTTGCGCAGCTTCGAGAAGATGCGTTCGGTCGATCCGGGGTTTCAGCCGGAGCATGTGCTGGTAGCTGGGTATGAATTGCCCATCGCGAGGTACTCGACGTTCGCCTCTGCGGAGCGCTTTCATCGTACGGTCGTCGAGCGGCTGGAAGGCAAGCCGCAGATTGCGGCGGCTGGACTCACAAACAGCCTCCCGGCATCGGGTTTCTCCGGGCAGGCGGCTTACACCATTGAAGGCGTCCCGGCCGCGACATGGAAGCTCACCTTTGCAAACTTCGGGACCGTGTCGGGTGACTGCTTTCGAGCGATGGGGACTCCGCTGCTTGAGGGAAGGTACTTCACTCGCGACGATCGATCCAACACTCCTTTGGTGGTGATCGTGAATTCCTCTATGGCAAAGCATTGCTGGCCGGGGCAGAGCGCTATCGGGAAGCGAATGCATGTAGGAAATCCGCGGAAGGGCTACCCGTGGGCGACGGTCATCGGCGTCGTCGCCGATACGAAACTGGGGGCACGGGATGAGCCGAGCGGTGATCAGTGGTACGCACCAGATGAGCAGCCCGCAACGCTGTTCGGGAGCGATGTGGCTGAGGCCTTGTTGCGACCTTCCGGTGGTTATCTCGTAGTGAGATCTGCGCTGCCCCCGGAGCAGATCATTGGAACCCTGCGGTCCACCGTGGCTGAGATCGATCCATTGTTAGTGCTCAGAGATGTGAAGCCGATGGGCGAGGTCATGGCGAACGTGGAGGCGCCAAGACGGTTCAACACAGATCTGATCACGACCTTCGCAGCGGGAGCGCTCATGCTCGCGATTACTGGGATCTATGCCGTGGTGGCTTTCTCGGTGTCTCAGCGGACACAGGAGATTGCAATTCGCATGGCAGTGGGCGCGCAACGGGTGGGCATCGCCCGCCTGGTCCTTATGTCAGGAGTGAAGCTGGCGCTCCTCGGATGCGGGTTGGGTGTGATTGGCTCGCTGGCTGTCTCGCAGCTGGTGAGAGCGTTTCTCTTCGATGTAAGTGCGACGGATCCGCTGATCTATGCGGGGAGCGTAACTCTGATGCTGCTGGTGACATTGATGGCGTCAGCACAGCCAGCGATACGAGCGGCGTCGACCGATCCTACCAGTGCGCTGCGAGCAAACTAGGGCGTGTCATCCAACTTCGTTCCAGGCTTTTGCTTTGAAGGGGCGGGGCTTCAGCCCCGCCGTTAGGGCATCACCATAAAACCGGCTTTAGCCGCGGAGGGAGCGATGCCGTAACACTCCTCCGGTCGCCGTATAATCGCGTTCTACCTCCTGGAGCGGCGGAACGCTGGAGTACGACTCGGAGGCTCGGAGGATGATCGGTGAAGTTGTTGCATCGGAGTGTGGCGGCTGTTTTGGTGGGGCTTCTGGGATGCGGGCCAATCTATGGGGCTGAAACGGTACAGCCGAAGGATGCGATTCGGCACATCGTTGTTATCTTTCAGGAGAATGTCTCCTTCGACCACTACTTCGCGACGTATCCGTATGTGTTGAATCCGCCGGGAGATCCAAAGTTCACGGCACTTCCCGGAACTCCCAGGGTGGAAGGGCTAACCGGGCAGTTGCTGACCCAGAATCCGAACTTCCTCAACGAACAGAACGGATTGGGAAAGGCGAATCCGTTTCGCCTGCGGCGCGACCAGGCGGCGACCGCCGACCAGGATCACAACTATCAAGCGGAGCAACTTGCCTATAACAACGGCAAGATGGATCTCTTTCCAAAATCCGTCGGCAGTGCCGATGGGCCGCGTGTTCCCGGAGAAAAAGCAGGTGTCCCTTCGACGACTGGTCTGACGATGGGCTACTACGACGGCAACACGGTGACGGCCTACTGGAATTACGCGCAGCATTTTGCCATGAGCGACCATCAGTTCGGCGTCATCTTTGGACCGTCGACGCCCGGTGCCATCAATTTGGTTTCGGGTCAGACGAACGGTGTAGTGGACGACCAGAATGCAGCGGGTGGCATCGTGTCGGATGGCAACGGCGGGTTCACGCTGATCGCTGATCCACAACCATCGGGCGATGTGTGCTCCAGCACGTCCGATGCTCTGGTGCATATGACGGGCCGCAACATCGGCGACATGCTGACCGAGGCGAAGGTATCGTGGGGGTTCTTTCAAGGCGGCTTCGATCTCACGGCGGTCAATCCAAACGGAACGACAGGTTGCCGTCGCAGTTCGTCGTCTCTGGCCGATTCGCGGAAGCGCGATTATCTGCCGCACCATCAACCCTTCCAGTACTACAAGTCGACGGCCAACCCAGATCACGTTCGTCCCAAGTCCATCAAGACAATTGGGACCAACGGCGACGGCGCGGCGAACCACCAGTACGACACGCATGATTTTGTCGATGCTCTTAAAGCCGGTAACTTTCCCGCAGTGAGCTTTCTCAAGGCGCCGGCGTATCAGGACGGGCATGCCGGATACTCAAGCCCGCTGGACGAGCAGAAGTTTGTAGTGGAGATGATTAATCTGATCCAGCAACAACCGGATTGGGAACACACAGCAGTCATCATCGCGTATGACGACTCGGACGGATGGTACGACCACCTCATGGGACCTATCGCGAACGGTTCGGAATCGAAGCTGGATCAACTCAATGGCACTGGGAAGTGTGGCGATGGCACGACCGCGCTGGGCGGCGTGAACCCCGCGACGAAACATGCACAGGGACGCTGTGGATTCGGTCCGCGTCTGCCGCTGCTGGTGATCTCTCCGTGGGCGAAGCCGAACTATGTGGACCACACCATAACCGACCAGACTTCGATTCTGCGGTTGATCGAGGATACCTGCCTGGGCGGCAAACGGATCGGCGGAGGATCGTTCGACGCTCAATCCGGCCCGCTAAACGGTATGTTCGACTTCAGCAGAAGCAAGCCGCAGAACGCGAGACGAGTTCTTCTGGATCCGGAGACTGGATTGGTCGCGAAGTAAGAAACTAATAGTTGTTGCCTTCATGGGTCCCGGGCGAGCGCAAAGATTAAATGGAGCGCAAGGTTCAAGCCGGCCACGGGTACAAGCCCCAAAGGGGCGATATATACCAGCCTGGGGTGGAAGCATTCGGCGAGCGTTTTTTGCTCGCAGAATGCTGTAGCCCCAGGAAAAGTCCAAAGATCTATCGAGCCCTGTAGGGGCGGTATATCTCGGCGGCACAACAGGCCGCGCTTATCATGTTTAGCGCGAACTTCTCTAACCTCTTTCCGGGGGGGGGCGGTAATAAGATTCTGCTCTAAGCTTGAGCAGTGCAGAAGGGCAGAACCTTGAACAGCTGGACGCGCAGACGACTTATCAGGCAGGCCGGAATAGTGGCTGCGGGCGGTGGTCTGCTCGGCGGTAAAGCATGGGCCATGCAGCATGCAGGGATGAAGACGCCCGACGTCTCATCGGCGCACGCTCGGCGTACGCTCGACGCGACGAAGCTGGAGTCCTTTGTCGATCCTCTGCCACTTCCGCAGCGGTTACACCCAGAAATGCAGCGCTCTGCTGAGCTTTTCAACGCGGTAGATGCTCCCTACTACCGCGTGAACATTCGCGAGGTATCGTGCAAGATGCACCGCGACCTTCCGCCATCGCGCATGTGGAGCTACGGCGAAAGCGCAGCACCAGTGTTATTTGAAGTGCGAAGTCATAAAGGGGTATTGATCGACTGGTGGAACCAGTTACCGAAAAAACACTTCCTGCCGCTGGATACTCCGATGCACGGAATGGCTAACGCGCCGGAGACGCGCACCATCACGCATGTCCATGGTGCGCGTGTGCCAACAAACAGCGATGGGTATCCGGAAGACTGGTTTGGTCCGGGGGAGAGCAAGCTATCTTTCTATCCAAACCATCAGGACGCGACGGCACTATGGCTGCATGACCACGCGATGGGCGTGAATCGACTGAACATCTTTGCCGGGCTTATGGGCTGGTATCTTATCCGCGATGAGGCTGAGGAGAAGCTTGGACTACCCACAGGCAAGTACGAGCTTCCACTGCTGATCTACGACCGCAGCTTCGATCCGCACGGGCAGCTCTACTATCCGAACCCGCCCGACGAAGGCGCCTGGGCGCAGGAGTATCTGGGCGATGCGATGGTGGTGAACGGCAAGGTGAAGCCGTACCACGAGGTTGAAGCGCGGCGTTATCGTTTGCGCATCGCCAATACGGCAAACTCTCGTTTCTTTTCGCTGGCACTGTCGAACGGACAGAGCTTTCACGTGATCGGATCCGATCAAGGATTGTTATCGGCACCCATAGAGATCAAACGGCTTGTGCTGGCACCAGCGGAGCGCACCGACATTCTCGTGGACTTCAGCCACGCTCGTGGCGAGAATGTCGTGTTGATGAGCGATCGCCTGGAGCTAATGCAGTTCCGCGTGTCCAAAGATTCGGCTACAGACAACAGCCTGTTGCCTGAGGTCTTACGGCCCGTCGAGCGCATCGATGAGAAGCAGTCGATCCGTACGCGTGAGATGACGTTGAACGAGTTCGACGGCGACAACGGCGAAGCCATGGTGATGCTGCTGAACCGCAAGCACTGGGCCGATCCGGTGACGGAGATCGTGAAGCTGGATTCCACCGAGATTTGGAGTCTTATCAATCTGACGGAAGACACGCATCCGATCCATCTACACCTCGTGCGTTTCCAGATTCTCGACCGTCAGAGTTTTGCGAACTACGACTATCTGGCCGAGGAGAAGCTGCGTCTCACAGGCGAGGTCATACTACCGCAAGCCCATGAAGCGGGTTGGAAGGACGTGGTGCAGTGCCCCCCAGGTATGGTCACGCGCATCATCGTTCCCTTCCACGGCTACGCGGGACGATACCTTTGGCACTGCCATATCCTGGAGCATGAGGCCAACGATATGATGCGTCCCTATGAAGTGATCGTGTAGATCGACGAGACACCCCCAGGGAACCTCGGAACAAGTGCTTGCTTTGAAGGGGCGGGAATCCGGGGTCCCCGGCGAGCGTTCTTTGCTCGATGGGGTGTGAGACTTCAGTCCCGCGGTAAATCTCCCGGAACCAGGGCGGCTTTAGCCGCGGAGCGAATGACGCTGGCCCGTGACTATGAGAGACTCGCAACTACTCTCGGAGCCTTCCACTTCATCGCATTCGCCTGCCTCATGATCGCAAATCTATTCAGGCTAATCGCGTGAGGTTAATAACAGGCTCTAGATTCTGTGTAAGAACTTTAGAGACAGGACACTAGTTTGTTTTTGCAGGAAAGGGAAGCGCCCCGGCTATTTGCTCCGCCGGGGCATTTTTACATCCGGTCGCCTGACTGGATATTCCATTCCCCAAGGAACCAAGGGCTTGCCTCATCGAGAAACGCATCGTTCGCCGGAGCAGGCCGCGCAGAGATTTGCAATGCGTCCCCAAGCCGCTCCCCGTCTGCAACCATGACCGTGAGATAGCCTGGCTTTTTTCTGAAACCCATCGCCTCGCACTGTGCCGTGAACTTCGCTTCGGTCGAAAAGCTAAATAGTTTACGGTCATTGTTCCAGGCATGGTCGCGAAGGTTTTGAAAAAGCTGAAGAGCAGATGCCTGCGTCGGAGCCCACCAGGCCTGAATCCTGTCTGTCGTCGAAGTCCGTTCGAGGATGGCAAAGGCTCCTGACACATCGCGAACCGCATCGACGGCTCCAGGCCGCTGCAGAAATTGTCCCTTCCAATCGTTCAGACTGGAGTAAGCGAACCGGCATTTCCCCTCGCGGGATTTGATCCATAGTGCAACTGCGTCTTGCAGATCGTCTTCACCGGCAATGGTCAACCCTGGTCCGCTCACCCGAGGGGATGTATCCAGATCGGTAAAGAGATACGAGGTCGGAAAAGTTGCTGCGCCTGCCTTCAGCAGCTGGCGGCAGCTTGGATTGTCTTCCGTCACAAAAGCCAGTAACAAAGCACCCTGCCGTTCCCGAGTGATCGCGACGGATTCTTCGATCATGCGCGCAAAGCATCCATGGCCACGCGCAGCAGGCAGCGTCCACGATCCCGTCATGATCCCTGCTCTGACCGTGCTGCCGTTAGACAAGACGACGCTGCGATAGCTCACCGCGGAGCCAGCTAGCAGCTCGTCACCTTCGCGAAGCACCATCAAATCTGGCAGCGGGTCCGGAGCCAGCGCACGCCGGAAGGCCCATTGCGCCATTTGCGCATCGCCCCAGCCTGCGAAGCATGCATTCAAGGAACGGAGAGACTCCGAGTCGATTTCCGGTGGATTGATTTCTAGTTGCATACCTGTATCTCGCTGAAGCACCGATCATGAACGAGGGCCGAAATCTCCGCCATGGAGGTCCACCAGAGCGCATCGCCATACCGCCGCTCAAGCTCAGAAAAAACCACATCCAGATAGTTGCGATAAAGCTCATCCATTCCATCCAGAGCAATATGTCCGCAACAGTTCTTGATAATGTGCGCCTTGACCGCCAGCAGTCCACCGTTATCAATGATCTCGAATGCGCGATCGAGCGGAGACGTGGCCTGAAAGTTGCTCGTGAAATGGAGAAGCTGTCCGTGATAAATCCGCTCCGGATAAATTAGCGAGACACCTTGAATACCACTCATCGCTGTCACCGCATCCGGAGCAATCGGAGTGCGGATATCGCGAGTCGAGGCAACAAACTGAAGCCCACGCGAGACCATCGCCTCGCCCAGATCGTCTGAAAATGCCCACGACGGGGGACACATGCCGGGAGAAAAAGGCAGGCCCGCCTCGCGAAAGATCGCGATCATCTCATCCAGCGTGGCCTCGCACTCGACGCGATTCCTCTCAAAGAATTCGGCGGGGATAGGGCGTCCTTTATGGATGTGATACAGCCCATGAAGCGCCGCATCTGTGCGGGGCAGGCTTTTTAGATATTCGACGAATTCAGGATGCCGTCCAAGACGCATCGCATCGCGCGGTCGCACTTTGGTCAGATAAATGGAATCTCGAAGAACCGGAACTTTAGCCAGCAGCGGACGTGTAATATGCGGAGCGATCTCTCGCCAGTCAGCCGTAACAAAAAGCGTGGTGCGTAGCTGCGGATGCCGCTCCAGAAGCCACTGGACGTGGCCCAGCGCGCCTTTTTCCAGATCGCCTCCCGCCTCATAGACATCGCTGCTCTTGCCGGGATGGACGTCGTCGATGGTGAAGCAGACAGCTGCCTGTTTATCCGCCGGTAGCCACTGCCGTATCTTCACTTACGCCTCCGAATTTTACCGTCTCGACGTGCGTAGATACACTCACAATACCAAAGGGATGGTTGTTATGGACGAGCCGCATCCTGCAACTCAAGGACATCCTGCAGTCCCTCTGGCCAGGGTCCGAACTATCCCACGAAGCTGATATGTCCACGGGCACCTAGAGCCCTGTCTCTAAAGTTAATAACAGGCTCTAGGCAGAGTCTCTTCCAGCCCGTGCCCGCCAAAGAGCGCCTGCGATAGGATCGACAACTCCCGGCAGTATCTTGATCTCTGGAAAGATACTGCGCAGGGAGGATTCCATCTCCAGGCGCACCGGCTCGACATTTTGCAGGATGCTTCCCGTGACTGCAACGTGCGGTACATCTGTTTGTTGACCGTTGCCCTCCAATTTGAGGACCTTGCGGATGACGTGAGACGCCACAGTAGCAAGATCGCGTCCAGCCTGCTGCAGGGTCTCCGCTGCGACGGCGTCTCCCTGGCTCGCGCACTCGACGACTAACTTGGTCAGTTTCGAAAAATCAGGGGAGGGCTGGCGATTGGCATACTCGACAAGCGAGGGCACGGAATCGAGATTCCAGAACTCCAGAATCTTTGCCAGAAGAGATGTTTCACGGTCTTCGTCCAGCGCGCTAAAGACATTGCGCAGGGCCTGATGTCCGATGGAGTGGCCTGAGCCCTGGTCCGCGAGAGCCGGACCCCAGCCTCCGGCTGTTACGATCTGGCCTCCGCTACTTCTACCGGCCGTGTTGGAACCCGTGCCTGCAAGAACCAAGACACCGCGCTTCCCAAAGAAAGCCGCGTCCAAAGCAATCTCGACATCGCCCACCAGGATCAGCTCTCCGCCGACGTGTGCATGGAGAGCCGTACGAATCCAATCCGTCACAAGCGGAACAGTCTCTCCGGCGGTGCCGACACAGATGCGCGCAATGTCGTGCAGGTTTACGCTGGTCTGTTTTGTCAGTTCGCCAAGTGCCGTATGCAAATTATGCTCGGCAATATCGGCACTGGTCCGCATCCGTTTGATGGTGCCTGTGCGAACGCGGCCGAGCTCGTGTGTCTCATCCGCAAGTACGAAATCAGTTTTGGTGCCGCCGGCATCGAGAGCAAGAAAATAAGCCATAGTATCTATTCATTTATAACCTCTACGCGAGGCTCAAGTCGTCAGCTTCTCTACATCGGCGTCAGCTTCTCTACATCACCGCTGGGCAGAATAGCCTCAGCGGTAGAATGCAGGGTTTGTGCCGTTGGAGATTCTTCCACTGCAGCGAGCTTGCGCCGGCGAGTCTGGTTCTCGCCGGCGTAGCGATTACTTGCCCTTGGCCGGTTTGGATCCGGGAGCTTCGCCGCCGAGCGCGGCTGTAATCTCCGCGGTAGCCTTGCCTAGGGCTTCGATAACCTCGCTGGTTGCCATTGCAGGGCCGTTGTACTGAATGTAGGGAATCGTGAGTGCCCCAACAGCCGAACCTCTTTCATCGAAGATCGGGTAGCTGATATCGATGACGCCTTTTACGACATAGCTCGCGCGTTTGTCATATCCCGCCTTTTGAATGCGCGCGAGGTGTACGGCAAGATCGCGTGGCGGCTTCTTGCCCGTCTCGCGGCTCCACTCGGCAAGCGTACGCTCCCTTTGTACCTCATCCTGATGAGCCAGGATGACATAACCACTGGCTGCCTCCATGAGGTCTGCGGTCGAGCCCAGCTTCACATAGAAGCCCCGGTTCGCGGGAGCATTGATCTGCGCCAGGATGGCGACCCGGCTGCCCTCCAGCACACCCATGTGGCACGATTGCAGCGTCTCATGCGCCAGCCGATGCATCACTGGCAGGGCATCCACAATCAGCCGTTCGGTTGGCGGATGCTCCTGCACCAGCTTGAATAGCTTCAACGTTAACGAGTAGCGATCTTCGGCGAGCTGTGCGATGTATCCCCGGCGCTCCAGGCAGAGCAGCATGCGAAAGATCTCCGAAACCGTCCGGTTCAGCTCGCGGGCCATCTGGCTCTTCGTGAGGCCGGCTGGCTGGTGCGCCAGCAGTTCCAGCACATCCAGCCCCTTTTCAAGAGCAGGAGTTGCATAGTTGAGAGTCTTCTCGTTCGTTGCTGCAGTTTTTGCAGTTCGTTTCCCGGCCATTCTGGTCCACCTGCTCAATCGATCTCGAAACAGAGTAGCAGGATAGCGCCGTAAATTGATCGGGAAGCCCAATTTCGGAACAAGCGAAGGGGGTAGCTATTTCGACCAAATAACCCCCGCGGACTTGCTATGACCGGCCTACGTCTTTACAGCCAGGGAACGACCAAGGGTCAGGATTGTTTTTCTTAGCCAGATATGAGCAGAATCTGTGTTGACCCGAGGATGCCAAATCATCACGTACTTGAACGGGGACAGCGGTTCAGGGGCGGCAAGAAGTTTGATGCGGGGATCCTGGGCATATGCCAGGGCAAATCGGCGTGGAACGGTTGCGATCAGTTCGGTATTTGGAACGGATTGAATCGCCGCTGCGAAGTATGGCACCTGCACCACCACATTGCGCTTGTAGCCGAGTGCCGCGAGTCTATCCTCCGGAACTGTCTGTAGGCCGCCCAATATGCTTACTCCAATATGATCTCCTTGCAAATATTGTTTCAAGGTAAGTCTTTTCCCGCCGCCCCGCTCAGCCGCAACCACGCAAACGAAAGCCTCTTCATAGAGTTCAAGCCGTTGTAAAGGGGAGGGGATTTTGATCTCCGCGGCATCCAGAACGAGATCGAGGCTTCCGTGTGTCAAAGCTTCGAAGCGATCTGAAGGAGCGCTCGTAAGCTCGAACCTTACTTTCTCCGCGATAGGGAGAATATCCCGGCACAAGAGCGGAGAAAATACGCTCGCTGCGTTATCGGTCACGGCTATTCGAAAACGGGCAGCTTCCTTCGAGGGATCGAACTCACCGCCGCTGATCAAACGGTCCAGCCGTGGCAGCATGACTTCCAACTCCTGCATAAGCCGTTGGCCTTGTGGTGTCAGCTCGTAAGAGAGCGCTGTCCTGACGAAAAGGTCGTCATGAAACAGATCGCGCAGCCGCTGCAGTGAGCGGCTCACAGCCGGTTGGGTCAAGAGCAATCTCGATGCTGTCCTCGATACATTGCGCTCTTCCGCCATTACGGCGAATACCACCAGGAGATTGAGATCGGCTTGACGTAGTTGCGTGAGACGCATAACGGATATTAGCACTATGCATTGGACTCATAGAAACTGAGGGCGTCATATGGTCACAGACGTCGCGAAAAGCGGCGCAAAGGAGAAAGTCATGGCAAAGATAGCAATCGTAACCGGGGCATCACGCGGAATTGGCCGAGTGATCGCCAAGCGCCTTGCAAAAGATGGCTTTTCGGTCGTCGTCAACTATGCAGGCAACGCAACCAAGGCACAGGAAGTCGTCAACGAGATCGTCGCAGACGGTGGCACAGCGACCGCGCTGCAGGCTGACATCTCGAAGCCCGAAGATGTTCAGAACTTGTTTGCATCGGCCAGGCAGCAATACGGGCAGATCGATGTTGTCGTCAACAATGCCGGCATCATGGGGTTGTCCCCGATTGTGAAGGGCGATCTGGAGTTGTTCGACAAGACGATCCAGACAAATCTGCGCGGCACCTATCTGATCTTCGCCCAGGCGGCGCAGCATATCGCTGATGGTGGCCGGATCATTGCGTTCTCAAGCAGCGTTTTGCTGAAGGCCTTTCCCACTTATGGTGCCTATATCGCTGCGAAGGCTGGCGTCGAAGGTTTGGTTCATGTTCTTGCGAACGAACTTGCCGGACGCAACATCACCGTCAACGGCGTGGCTCCTGGGCCTACGGGAACAGAGCTCTTCTTGAATGGCAAAACAGAAGAGGACATCGCACGCCTGCGCAATCTCTCTCCTTTGCACCGCCTCGGCGAGCCGGAAGACATAGCGAACGTGGTGTCGTTCCTTGCAGGACCCGACGGCGGATGGATGAACTCGCAGATTCTGCGCGCAAATGGCGGCTTCGCCTACTGACACGTGTTGGCCGTAAAGCGCACGAGGTATCGCGCACAACATTGCAATCATAAATATTCAAGAGGGAACTATGAAAAGCGTAATCGTAATTACAGGAGCATCGAGCGGGTTTGGCGCACTGACAGCCCGCGAACTAGCCAAGGCTGGTCATACCGTATACGCCGGCATGCGTGAGACAGAAGGGCGGAATGCACCACAGGTCGAGGATGCCCGTAAGTTCGCGACCGACAATAAGGCGGATCTGCGAACGGTCGAAATGGATGTACAGTCGCAGGATTCTGTAGACAAGAGCATTAAAACCATCGTCGCGGAGCATGGCCGGCTGGATGTTGTAATCCACAATGCGGGTCACATGGTCTTCGGCCCGGCTGAATCATTCACGCCCGAGCAGCTAGCTGAACTCTATGACGTCAACGTGTTGAGCACGCAACGCGTCAATCGTGCTGCTTTGCCGATACTTCGCAAACAAGGCACCGGCCTCGTACTTTGGATCGGAAGTACGAGCACACGCGGTGGTACGCCTCCCTACCTCGCACCCTACTTCGCCGCCAAGGCCGGCATGGACGCTCTTGCCGTCAGCTATGCAGGAGAACTCTCCCGCTGGAATATCGAGACCTCTATCATCGTTCCCGGCGCCTACACCTCCGGCACGAACCATTTCGCTCATGCGGGTCACCCGAACGACAAGGAGCGGCTGGCCGAGTATGACAAGGGACCAACAGCAGGGCTCGACAAGGAGATCATGACAGGCCTGCAGAGCGTCTCCCCTGAAGGTGCCGATGTCATCGAGGTCGCCAGAGCGGTGGTGAATGTCGTGGACATGCCCTTCGGTACACGTCCCTTCCGCGTGCATATAGATCCAGCTGACGACGGCGCGCACGTCGTGAACGCTGTCGCTGACCGCATCCGCGTGGAGTTTCTTCACAACATTGGCCTTCAGGATCTTCTTAAACCGACCACAACGCACAGCTCGAGGTCTTAAGCGACGAGGGAGATAGCTTTGGAGACCAATCTCCAGAAACAGGGCAGATGTGCCGGCCGCATGGCTTCGAAAGCTAATGACTCGAGAGCTATTGCTTCGAGAGTTTTTACTCCCCGAACGCTGGCTTTGCGGCCGGTCCATTTCCTAGGCATTGCAGCTACAACACATACCCGCTGCCAGGAGGAAAGATGTCGTATCGCTACCGCATCACCATTGAATCTCTCGGCTCAAGCCCGAACTATGTTCAGGAGAATGAGAGTCTGCAATTCTGTGCCGACAATCACGACAACCTATTTGAGGTAGTGAAAGCAATTCACTCGAAACGGCTGTTCGACGCGGATAGGTCGGCATCACTGGCAATTGGTCTGAAGCTTTTCAGCGAGGTCATCCTCGAAAAAAGAAACGATCCACTGTTCGCTCCACTTGTACTTCCGATCCGTAGCTTCATTCAACAACTTAAGAGGTAGACAACCGCTTGACTATGAAGCATTATGGACTCGCCAGCTTCATTGGAGGTCTTTGTCATGTTGAACCGCCGTTTATGTATCTTGCTGCTGAGCGCGATCGCTCTGTCTCCTGTCACGAGTCGAGCGCAATACGCGCACACCCAGGGAGAACAAGTGATCGGCCGCGATGGCAAGCCGCTGCTTTTGCGCGGAACCAATCTCGGAAACTGGATGGTCCCCGAGGGATACATGTGGCAGTTCGGCGGCCACGTCCAGTCCGCGCGCGAGATCGAAGCATTCGTCACAGAGTTGATCGGTCCGGAGCGCAACCGGGCCTTCTGGCAACAGTGGCGCGACACTTACATCACGCAGCAGGACATCCACCTGATCCATCAGGCAGGATTCAACTCCATCCGTATCCCCATCCACTACCGCTTCTTCCAGAGTGATGATGCGGAGGGCTTTCGTCTGCTTGATCGCGTTGTGCAATGGAGCCGCTCGGAGGGCCTCTATCTCGTTCTGGACATGCACGCTGCTCCTGGCGGCCAGACTGGCACCAACATCGACGATAGTGACGGCTATCCGTGGCTCTTTACCGACAAGACTTCGCAGCAGCAACTCCTGGATACCTGGCAGCGCATCGCCCATCACTATCGCAACGAGCCCACGATCCTCGGCTACGATCTGCTGAACGAGCCGATCCCAACCTATCCCAGTCTGCACTCGCTGAATCCCTTGCTGGAGCCTCTGTACAAGCGCACAGCAGCCGTCATCCGCAAGGAAGACAAGCACCACATCCTCATCCTTGGCGGCGCGCAGTGGGACAACAACTTCGACGTCTTCGGCCCGCCCTTTGACTCGAACGTCATCTACGAGTGGCACAAGTACAAGGTTGTCACTCCTGATCAGAACGTCGTCCAGCGTTATGTGGACTTCCGCGCTAGGAACCACGTTCCCATCTGGCTGGGAGAGTCAGGAGAGAACAAAGACGATTGGATCGCGACCTTTAGAACTGTTCTGGAAAAGAACAATATCGGCTGGGCTTTCTGGCCTTACAAGAAACTGGCGGCTACCTCAGCTGTAGAGACCATTACGCCTCCGGCGGATTGGCCGAGCATCGTCGCGTACTCGAAACTGCCGAATGGCGTCGGCCTCACCTCGGATCGCCTGAAGGAGCGGCCACAGCAGGAGGTCATCGACCGCGCCTTCGCCGAGCTGCTCGAGAACATCAAGTTCTCTCACTGTACAACGAACCTCGGCTATGTCCGTGCGCTGCTGCCAGAGACTACACTTACTGCCACTGCGAATCAGTAGAGGAACGCTCAGTATCGTTTCGTATGTAAACAAGATCAGCCCAGTTTAAGCCGATGCATTTTTTGTTTTCTTTAATACCTCAAAATCGTCATCCTGAGCGAAGTAGCTCGCGTACTTTGCGAGCTACGCAGTCGAAGGACCCCGAGGATCTTCACATCACCTCTGCGGCTTGCGCCTTTTCAACCCACACATCCGCGGTTCCACGATGGGCAAGAATGTGGTGGTAGAAATGGCGCGAACAGTATCGGGCTAGTAAAGACCTTCGGGGTCCTTCGGCTCCGCGTCCCCAAAAGCTGGGACGCTCCGCTCAGGATGACAATTTGGAGATTATAAAAATGTATAGGGTGAAGCTACCCTGATAGCAGTAAAAAAAGAGGCCGGAGAAAAATATCTCCGGCCCCGCAAAACCTGAAAACTGATTGTTAGAAGGTGTAGCGCACGGAAGCCTGCGCGCGTCTTGCATTGGTGCCGTCGGGGAAGCCTTGAGAGGCTGTTCCTGCTCCGTCCGGTACCTGCGTCAATATTCCATTGCCTTGGCTATCGAGGCTCTCATTGATGGCGGTCGTCGTCACGGATGTGATCGTGCTGTAGTTGAAGAGGTTGAATGCCTCGAAGTTCAGCGTCAAGCTCTGCTCTTTCGGCAACTGAAAGATCTTTGTAAGTCGCGCGTCCGTTCTTATGGTTGTTCCCAGAGGAACACTGCTCCTCGGGTAGAAGGGAACGCGCTGCGTCGCTGCAAACCCGATGCCGATACCGTCGATGGTTGCCGTGGAGTAAGGATTGTTGAAGGGCAGTGGACCGGCGATCGCTGCGTTCTTGCAGGCATTCGAAGGAGTCGGGTTTGATGTCGATGGGAAGGTGCATGAGTACCCCCCAATAGTTACCTGCGGATCGACGCCTTGCGGTGTCGCGTAGGTTTCGATCGCAGAGAACTGCCATCCGTTCGCGGCGATGTTGGCTAGCTTCGACCCATAGTTCTTCTTCGGAATCGAGACGATGCCATTGGCCACAAGCCGGTGCCGTTGATCGAGCGGGGACCTGCCCTTCTCAAACCTCTGGTCGCCATTGAAGACCGTAATGGGAGGGTCGGTGTAGTAGATGTTGTCCGCCCCTGCCCCTTGCCCGAGATCGATGGAGTGAGACCAGGTATATGCAATGGACATCTGTGTCCATTGAGATTGCCGCCGGTTGAGAGAGACCGCTAGAGCGTCATAGAACAACTTGCCGCCGTTGTAGATGTGATTCAGGACCCCATAGCGCGGATCGTTGACGCCGTTGTCGTAGACCGGGGTAGTGTAGCTCCCGACTTGGGTCCCTGACGTATTCATAATTTTGTACGTATAGCTGCTGGTGGGGGCCTTTACGTTGTCGTCCTTCCGGGTAAGGAAGTCGTCACCGTCGTTCCAGAGATAGGAGATCGAGAGGTTCGTCTTTCTATCGATCTTCTGTTCTAGCGTAAGGTCGGCCTGCTCGGTATAAGGAGTCTTCAGGTTGGGATCGGCATAGGTCACGTTGCTGCCTGTGCCCGGAATGCTTGTTCCCGATAGAAATCCCGGGAAGGTAGGCGCGCCGGCAGTAACACCGGGGATAAAGAAGATCGTCTTCTGGATAACACCATTCCTCTGCTGCAACCGGATCACGCTGGCTGAGGGCAGGCGGGCATAGGAGATGCCAATGCCGCCCCGCAGCACCGTGTTGCCTCCGTTCATGGAGTAAGCGAAACCAACGCGTGGGGCGAAGTTGTTCTTAGGCTCGTTCAGCACCGCAGTTGCGGGATAGTCCGGGTTCAACGGTGGCTGCGTGAAACGGTTGAACTCATACCGCAGCCCCAGATTCAACGTGAGTTGGCTGCTCACCTGCCATTGATCCTGAGCGTAGAAGTTGTAGTCGCGCACGATCGCCTCGGTACGCAACGGGCCAAAGGACTGAAGAAAACCGTTGTAGCGCAGCCCAGCCAGCGGATCGCCCGGAGTCGGTGTTAGATCTTCGGCCCAGCTTGTGATCGTGCCGTAAAAGTACTCGCCCTTGGCATAGAACAGGGCATCCTCTACGTCGCGCATGTAATTGGTCTCTGCACCAAACTTCAACTGATGTTTCTTGACGACCACGGAATAGCCGTCCGTGAGCAGAAAGCGGTCCTCCGACGGCTGCGAGTTCGGGATGTTGACCGAAGGTCCAAGGTTGGCAAGGTCCGCAACGGAGAGGCCCGACTGCAGGCCATCGGTAGGATCGAGCGCTGGGTTGATGGACTGTTTGCGGGTGTCCTTGAACCAGCCGAAACGGAGTTCGTTGATCGCCGTGTCCGAGACGACGTGCGTGTAGGACGCGCGTCCCCAGCGGGTGAGATCGATCTGGTTGCCGTTGGGATAGTAGCCACTGCCATCGGCCAGCGCGACACCGCTGACGGCTCCGTTGGGTGAAGAGAACTGCATCAGGTTGAAGTTGGCACTGATGCTGTCACGCTGTGTCGGCCGGTAGTCGATCTTCAGGAAGGCGATGTTCTCGTCCAGCTTGCGTGGAAGGACCGCGAAGGTCCTCTGGATATAGGCCTGTGCGGCCGCGCACTGAGCGGCGGTTGCCTGGCATGCGCCCGCCGTGAAGCTGCCGTCCGGGTTCAGGTTGACCCCGCCATCCGTCGTCGAAGAAACCAGAGGCCGGCTTTCCCGCGTCTCTTCCGTGTTGGCAAAGAAGAAGAGCTTGTCTCTGAGAATGGGACCACCCACGCTGCCTCCGAACTGATGGCGCCAGTTGGGCGGGTTGAACAACTGACCGTTGGAGCCTAACGAATAAGGGTCGGTGGCATTGAGCGTGCGGTTCTTGAAGAACTCAAATGCCGATCCATGAAAGTTATTGGTGCCGCTCTTGGTGAGCGTATTGACGATGCCACCGGCTGCGTGGCCGAACTCGGCGGTATAGCCGGAGGTCATCACCTGGAACTCCTGCACCGCATCCTGGCTGAGCGGTGAGAACGCGCTGGTGCTGCCGGCATCGTCCTGACCCCACTGCTGGGTCACATCCAGGCCGTCCTGCAGGAAGATGTTATTTCCCGGAACGCCGCGAAACGTGACCTCTCCACCGGCGCCGTCGGTCGTTACGCCGGGAGTCAGCAGCACAAACTGGTCGGCGCGGCGGCCGTTGATCGGGAGATCGTTGATCTCCTTCTGATTCACCAGAGAGGACACACCCGGACTGGTCAGGTCGATCTCCGTATCGGCTGCATTCACCGACACGGTCTCCGCAACGCCGGAGAGCGAGAGCACGACCGGCACGCTGGCGATCTCGCCAACGTGTATGACGATACCCTTCGTCTCATAGGGCGCGAAGCCGGTCGCCTTCACCGTCACGGTATATCCGGGAGCTGGAGGCAGGGACGAGGCTTCGAAGTCGCCAGCGGAGGTCGAGATTGTCTTGCGCGTAATGCCCAGGGAGATGTTTGAGACGGTGATCTCTGCTCTTCCAACCACCGCGCCAGAGGGATCATGCACCGCACCGCTGATAGCTCCTAGCCCTGCCAGCGACTGAGCGGATGTAAAGCCAGTGCTAACGAGGAAGAGAGCGATCAGAAGGGCAAAGTACCCCGGGATACGGCCGGGTGTACAGGAGTATGAGCGACGACGCGTTTCTGGCTGCATAGGTAAGAACCTCTCAAAGGTGAAGCAAACTACGTGAAAGCCAGGGCGTCATTTAAGGCGCAAGGCGAAAGTGAATGAGATACAACCTCGCCCAGGGAAACTCGGATCTCTTCCGATGGGTCGAGCGGTCTACGGTTATCGCGTGCAGCGTGCCACTGAAACGTTTCAGAAACGTCTGTGCCGAGTCGGTGTCCTCCGTCGTGATGGAGGATCGCTGTGCCAGCGGAATCCTCCGCCAGGCTGAAGGAAATACACTACCGGGACTACCTGGTTGGGGCAGAAAGACGATAGCTATAGGTTGCGATGAGGGTCGGGTAAAGCTCTAACTTGCCGAGATTAAAGTGATTCAATCACACTGCGGAGATGCCGTCCAATCGCATTTTTTGAATTGTCGATTTGTTTCGCTAATCATGGCTGGGTAGTTCAAGGGATGAAAAGAATGTTGACTTATTGCCAATAACATGTAATTTTCATTAGAAATGGGCCGCTAATACGCTTTGGAGGCCTTTCTCTGGAACTGAGAAATCTCACTGCATTTGTAGCCGTGGCGGAGAAGAAAAGCTTCGTGCAGGCTGCCACGCAGCTTCATCTCTCGCAACCGGCTATCACGGCGCAGATACAGCGCCTGGAGCAGGAACTCGGCTTGCTGCTGTTTGATCGCAACCGTCGCTCGGTGCGCACAACGGCCGCAGGTGAGACGTTCCTTGTCGGCGCGCGTGCCACGCTGGCCACCGCCGCCGAAGCCGCGCTAGCCGCACAGCGTGTGGCCATGCAGCAGACCGAGCGTCTGCGATTCGGCTTTCCCCCATCGGTCTCCCGCGAGATTGTTCCGAGCATCATGACCGAGTTCCACAAGCGCTATCCGCATGTGAAGCTCGACCTCTTCTCCTTCCACACCAGCATCACGGTTTCGGAGCTGCAGAAAGAGTCGCTCGATCTCGGCTTCGTCCGTCTGCCAGTTGAGGCCAAGGGACTCGACATCGTTCCCGTCCATCACGAGCCTCTGGTCCTGTGCCTGCCCAAGGACCATCCACTTTGTACGGCGCCGCAGGTTGCGATCGCCGACCTGCGGCACGAACGGTTCATCATGTACGGCCGCAAATGGGCGCCCGGCTTTCATGACAGGATCACCGACCGCTGCCTCGAAGCGGGATTCTCTCCCATTGTCTCCAATGAGATCGACGAGATGTACGTTGCCCCTGCGCTGGTAGCTGCCGGAGAAGGCATCGCGATTCTGCCGAAGATGGTGATCACCTCTCCGATTCGCAATGTCGTCGTAAGAGAACTGATGATTCCCGACCCATGTTCCGAACTTGGGATCGCCACCCGGACGCTGGATCACTCCCCGATGATCCGCACGGCTGTTTCGATCTCACGCGCTGTCTGCCAGCGCTTTTCGGTCAACTGACCGGCCCCATCAAACCCTCCTATCACTCAATCTTTAAATATGATTGGAGTCTCCTCCGTCGCTGTGCTTGAATCGATCTCGATCAGAAACATACGCGACATCAGATAGGTGCTGTTGTTTGTTTTTCGTCGTCATCCTGAGCCGTAGGCGAAGGACCCCCGCATTGGTGCCACCACACAAACGGAGAACAACCTCATGAAGTTCCAACGCTGGATTGCACTGCTGACCATCGCATTGCTGGGCTTGCCAGTCTGCACCTCTGCCGCAACGCTGCCCGAGATCCGAAAGGTCATCTATGACCAGGACACGGACGGCATCATCGGCGGCAATGAAGATCCCCTGGTCATGCTGTTGCAGTCGCCGAACATTCAAGTGCTGGGCGTCACGGTGGTTACCGGCAACGGCTGGCTCAAGCAGGAGACGGCCGACGTCCTGAAGCTGCTCGAAGACATCCATCGCACGGATGTCCCGGTCTACATGGGCTCGGAGTTTCCGCTCGTACAGTCACGCTATACGCCGGTCCGTCTCATCAAGCTCTATGGCGGAACGCGCACCGACCCCTTTCTTGGCGCCTATGGAGAGTTCAGCCCCGGGCCTGAGGTCGTCGAGCCGCCGCCCGGAGGTCTAGCGAAGACCAAGCCCGCCGCCGGTCATGCCGCAGAGTTCATCATTCAGCAGGTGCACAAGTATCCGCATGAGGTAACGCTCTACTGCGGCGGCCCGCTGACCAACGTAGCGCTCGCGATCAGCCTCGACCCCGGCATCGTCGCGCTGACGAAAGAGATCGTCTTCATGGGCACCAGTCCATCCATGCAGCCGAAGACGGTCAACGTGGTCTACGATCCCGAGTCCGCTCAAATCGTGCTGCATGCTCCCTGGCCTAAGCTCACGATCGTCACCGTCGATGTTGCGGAGAAGCTGCATCGCACACCCGCAATGGCGGAGGCTATCGCGCATGGCCAGAACGCCGCCGAGGCGCAGCTCTATGAAGAGCTTGTGTTGAAACCCTATCGCGAGCACAAGCCGTTGCAGTGGTTTCGCATGCCGGATGAACTGATGGCCGCATACCTGATCGATCCCAGCATCATCACGGAGACGCGCCGCTACTACATCGACATCGACACGATGCAGGGCATGAGCTACGGCTCGTCCATCTACTGGGACGAGACACCGCGCGGCTACGCCGGCATCCCCTGGCCGGATACTCCCGAGCCGAAACGTCAAAAGCCTGTCCCACCCGTCGATGCGCGAGTTGCAGATGTGGTGTGGGACTTCGACACCGCCCGCTTTACGGCACTCTTCCTCAAGCTGATGACCGCACCAATGAAACCCTAACCAACCAAGAAGGAATGGATCACCCGCATGTCTGAACAGAAGCCGCAAAACTACCAGAGCAAAGACGTTTGGAGCCGTACCACCAGCATCCACGGATATCCCATCGATGAACTGCGTTCGGTGCTGCAGAAGAGCATTCGCCGCGGACGCGTGGAAGAAGCGGCGCTCGCCGCCTACGAGTTCTTCGCCTCCGGGCCGGAGACCGAAGAGGTGTTGTGGCGCAGGCTGGAGATCATCGCCACAGAAGATGTCGGCCTCGGCCTGGCGACGGCTCCATCGATCATCAACGCGCTGTATCTGCAGGCCGGCCGCATGGCTGACGCCGGCGATCGCTGGATCTACTGCGCCCACGCCGTGCGGCTTCTGGCGACAGCGCCGAAGGACAACATGTCGATGGAGCTCTCCGGCTGGACGAAGGAAGTCGTGGAGCGCGGGGAGCGTCGCGTAGAGGTCGAAGATTTCATGGTCGACCTCCACACTCGCCGTGGCACAGAGATGGGACGCACCGTCGCGCACTGGTGGAACGAAGGCGCAAAACTCGAGAACCGCATCGACGGCTACGACCCCAAGTGGGGCAACTACTTGCGCAAACTCGCAGGAGCGAAGGTGGAGTAGCAACGCTCCTGAAAGGCAGCCTCGACCGGGTGCCCCATCCTCGACGCGCGGCTTTATCGCGCGGCAGGGTGGGGTATCGTTTGCGGTAGCAAACGACCGCTCTCTTCCATTTGGCCACAGTCGTTACTACAAGCTGAAAACGGGTGCCCTCGCGGTGATACCCCTGACGCAGAACGCAATGTCAATGTCCTGTAATGCGGTCGGCGTCTATGCCCCCATCCTCGACGCGCGACATAGTTATCGGGCAATCCATGGGCCACCTCTTACCAATACCGGTAAAATCCAGACAAGAATCGCACCTTCTCCCTGCTGCCTATGAGCCATCTGAGTCCAGTCTTCTATGGTCGTCAATTCCGGAACGGCTTCACCGTACTGCCGCGGCACCGGCATGCTGACAGCTACCTCGCTTTGGTACTGTCGGGCGGCTACGAAGAAGCTGGCGATGGCGGACGTCACCGTGTGCGTGCCGGGCAGGTTGTAATGCATGGGGCATTCGAGGCTCACTTGAACCGCTACGATGCCGAGGGCTCTGAAGTGCTGGACCTGGCATTGCCCTCCTGGATGGAACCCTCTACCGTCTTGATGCAGGCTCCCGATCCCGACACTGCTGTCCGTTTGGCCGAACGCGATCCTCAGGAAGCGCTTGCGTTTCTGCTCGCGACCATGAAGCCTCTGTCTCACCGTCTCCTCGACTGGCCGGACGAGCTGGCACACGCCATGGCGCACGATCCCCATCTGCGCCTGCAGGATTGGGCTCGCGAGCGCCAGCTCGCCGATGCGACCATCTCACGCGGATTCCGGCAGGTCTTTGGCATCGCGCCTTCGGCCTATCGCATACAGCTAAAGAGCAGGCTCGCCTGGCGGCAGGCCGCCGGAGGTTGCGAGACTCTGTCTTCCATCGCAGCCCGTGCAGGTTTTTGCGATCAGGCCCACATGACCCATGCCGTTCGTGCCATCACTGGCCGCACTCCAGGCGCCTGGCGCAGGCACGTCAAATAGATACAAGACAAGTTTCGCCAAATTGAGGCATGCTGGCTGCATGTCCAGAAAGTGCATGTCCAAAAAGCTTGCCACAATAGCGCTCTCCTCCCTGCTGCTTTCGTCTTCCTGCCTGCTTGCGCAGGTCACGAAGAACAAGACGTCTGCGCCATCTCAGCCACACGGATATGACTATGAACATCCAGAGGCCCAGCCTGCTGTGGAAGCGCTGGATCTCAACATGTACTTCCGCATCCGCAAAGAGGGCCTCGATCACTCTCACATCATGGAGTACGCCAGCGGACTGTTTGATGGCATCGGCCCGCGTCTCACCGGCTCTCCTAACATGGCCAAGGCGAATGCCTGGACGCGTGACCAGCTCACAGCCATGGGCTGCTCGAACGCGCACCTGGAGAGCTGGGGTGAATTCGGGCTGGGCTGGCGCCAGATCAGCACCTCCGTCGATATGGCCGCGCCGGATACAGCGGTCTTCATCGCCCAGGCCACACCCTGGTCGCCGGCGACAAATGGTGCCGTCACGGCGGACGTAATCGCTATGTCTTCCCTCAAGGATGAAAAAGATCTGGACAAGTGGAAAGGCAAGCTGGCAGGAAAGATCGTTCTCTTGGGAAACCCGCCGGCGATCAAGCCAGATCCTGAGCCGATGCTGCAGCACTACGACGAGAAAAAACTTGGACAGATCTACGACTACCCGCTCGACGGCGACATGCAGGAGCAGCATGTCTACACAGACGATCCTCAATTCTGGGCGAAGGTCTTCAAGCAGGTAAATTTCAGAGAGAAGATCTCACGATTTCTCGCCGACGAACATGCCGTGGCTATCCTGCTCTCGAGTTACGGGGGCGATGGCGGCATCATTAAGGACGACAACAACGAAGCCATGGGCCAGCGCGTATATATGCCGGACCACAAGCAGCCGATTCCTTCCGTCGTCCTGGCTAACGAAGCCTTTGGCCGCATCTCGCGACTGCTTGAAAAGAATGTGCCTGTCCAGGTGGCACTCAACGTCAACACCCAGTTCACCGGAGACCACGAGCAGGGCCACGACACCATTGCGGAGATCCCAGGCACCGATCCGTTGTTGAAAGACGAGGTCGTCATGGTCGGAGGCCATCTCGATAGCTGGCCCGCCGGCACCGGCGCAACCGATGATGGCGCGGGCGCGATCATCGCCATGGAGGTAATGCGTATCCTCACGGCGCTGCATGTACAGCCGAGACGGACCATCCGGATCGGCTTGTGGAGCGGCGAAGAGCAGGGCTACATGGGATCGCTTGGCTATGTGGCAAACCACTTCGGCACAGTCGGTCTATCGACCAGCCCAGAGCAACTTGAGGTGCCGGAGTTCCTGCGCCAACAGGTAGGCCCCCTCAAGCTCAAGCCGGAGCAGGCACGCATCTCCGGCTACTTCAATCTCGATAACGGCGGCGGTAAACTGCTCGACATCTTCGCGCAGGAGAACGCAGCCATCGTGCCGATCTTCCAGCAATGGATAGCGCCTCTCAAAGATTTGGGTGTAACCACGATCAGCCTGCGCAGAACATCCGGTACCGATCACGATGTCTTCGACGAGGTAGGCGTTCCCGGCTTTCAGTTCATTCAGGACCCTCGCGACTATGAGACGCGCAGCGTTCACACCAATCAGGATGTCTATGAGCGGCTCTCGCCTACTGATCTCAAGCAGGCCGCAGTGGTCGAAGCGATCTTCGTCTATAACACCGCCATGCGAGACCAGATGCTGCCCCGCAAGCCGCTGCCTCACCCGGAGAACTTTGACCGTGAGCGCCAGCCCTTGAAGGATGCAATGCCCGGCGCCGTAACAAAGTGATGGGGTGCAAAGGCAGATGAGCGATGCCTTTGCTGTTATCTTTTGCTTTTCTGGTTGTCATTCCGAGGCGCAGCCGAGGAACCTGCTGTCTCCCGTTTTTTTGCGTATGTCGTCACAAATGCTAGGCGTCAGCGAAAACCGGTTGCTTGCATTGGAAATGTGTTGTGCGATGACAGGTTTTGAAGGGGCGGGGCTTCAGCCCCGCCGTTAGGATATCGTCATAAAAGCGGCTTCAGCCGCGGAGGGAACGATGCTTATCACGTCAGAAAAGCTATCCACGCTGTAGCGCAATGAATGACTTTTTGTGCCGAAAAATCCTTCACGCAAACCGCAACCGAACCCTCTTCTCCAACGCACTGCTGGCCTCATACAACGCCGTCGACAGCGCCATCGCAATCACGCTGGCTCCCAGCGCGCGATGCAGGTTGAACTGCTGCATGGTCACGGCGAACATATCTCCGAGCCCGCCGGTCTGCATAAGGAACTCAGCCACCACCGTCACCAGGATGCTGTACGCAGTTCCTACCCGAAGCGCGACAGCCAACTCAGGCACCGCCGCCGGGAGTGCCAGCAGCACAAGCCGTTTCCATCGCGAAGCATGCAGCGCCGCGAATAACTCCTGCGACCGCCGTGGCAGGCGGCGCAGTCCCGACCCCGCATAGACGAAGCTGGGAAAGAAGGTCATGATCGCCACCGTCAGCAGCTCTGTCCGGCTCTGATAGCCGAAGAGTCGCGCAAGAATCGGGATCAGGCAGACGATAGGCGTCGCCGTCAGCAGCAGCGCCGAAGATTGCAACAGGCCGGAAAGAATCTTCGAGGTCCAGCAAACTATGGCCAGCACAAGCCCTGCCAGCATGCCGAGCAACAAGCCTCCCAGCGCGAAGCCCGTAGTCCACAGGGCAGGCACAATATAAACCGGCGCATGCATCGTGAGGTCCTGCAGCACAGAGAGCGGCGAGACGACCACAATGCTGTTGTAGTTCGTCGTCATCACTCCAATCTGCCAGAGCAGCAGCAGAAGAAGCACAGCCCAGGACTTCTTGAAGACACGGAGAGTCATGCCATCCTCCGTTCTACGGCACTCTGCAACAGCCCAATCACTCCATAGCCTGTCAGCGAGATGCCCGCCACCACCAGCACAGCGGCCCACATCAACGGGATCTGGAAGTTCTGCATCGTATTCAAAATCACAATGCCCAGTCCCGTGGGCGCGCCGAACCACTCGCCAACTATCGCGCCAATCATGGCGGTGGTCACTGCCAGCTTCATGCCGTTCAGCAGTGCAGGCAGCGCGGAGATCGCGTCGAGATAGAGGAAGCGAGTCCACCAGCTTGCACCGCTTGCCTTGAAGAACTGTCCCAGCCTCCGGTCGGCGGATTGCAGTCCCGAAGTCGCGGCTACATAGATAAGAAAGAAGACGGGAATCGCCGCCAGCAGCGGGGGTGTAGCCTCTCTGCCTGCCGTAATAATCAGCACCGGCCCCAGCGCGATGGCGGGCAGCGCATTGACCACAACCGCCAGCCGATCGAGCCCGGGTTCGAGAACGGGCAACAGTTGTGCCGTCAGCGCCGTAACGCAACCCAGCCCCGCCCCCAGCAGTAGTCCAATGCCTGCGGAGGACACCGTAGCCGCTGCCGCACGCAGCAGCAGCGCGCGCCGCCAGCCTATCGTATATACGCGCAGCACATCGCTAAGGGCAGGCAATGTCTTGCCACCCACACCAGCCTTTCCGGCGATCTGCCACGCTACAAGCAGCAGCAGAAATCCGCACGCCTGATACAGCGCGCGTTGCATCCCCCCGTCGTTTTGCTCAGCTTCTCGCATCAAGATCCCTTATCGCAGTTCCGCTCTTGCTATCTTGACCTACCCCAGAATTGTCATCTCGACCGGGGGCGGCGTTCTTTGCCGCCGTAGTGGAGAGACCTGCAGCTTGTTTGCACCGGCACTATCGCCTGCACAGCCAACCTGCAGGTCTCTCCACTCCGCATGACGATGAAACCATCATGCTCCGGTCGAGATGACAATTCTGAAGTGATCTGTTCATACACGACACAACGCTTAAACATGTACCAACACCTCCCATACAGTCACGGTTCCAGACTCAAAGTAAGATCATCGACCAGCTGATGAAACAACTCCTGTCGCATGGTCTCGACAGCGCGCGGCCGTGGAAAGGGTACTTGCAGCTCGCGGATGATCCGCCCCGGACGGCCGCTCATCACCAGCACGCGATCGGCCAGAAAGATCGCTTCCTCGACGGTATGAGTTACGAGGATCGTGGTGATCTGCTTCTCCTGCCAGATACGCTGCAGCTCGAGATTCATGAAGCGACGCGTAACAGCATCGAGCGCGCCGAACGGCTCATCGAGCAGCAGCAGCTTTGGGTTCAGACATAACGCACGTGCAATCGACACGCGCTGCCGCATGCCCCCGGAGAGTTGGCTCGGTCGTGCCGACTCAAACCCCTTCAATCCGACGAGCTCAATGAGGCCCGCAATGTGCTCACGATCCGGCGTGCGTCCAGCAATCTGGAACGGCAACTCCAGGTTGCCCTCCACGGTTCTCCACGGCAGAAGCGCGTGTTCCTGAAACGCAATGCCGAGCTGCTGCTTCGCCTGCAACTGCCGAGGCGGAAGGCCATCCACAGTGACCGTTCCGGTTGAAGGCTCATCCAGTCCCGCAACCAGATGCAGGATCGTGCTCTTGCCGCAGCCGGAAGGTCCGAGCAGTGCGACGAACTCACCCTCGCGGATGGTGAGGTCCATCGCGCTCAGGGCCAGCACACTGCGCTCCCGGTTGATCCGGAACTCTTTGCTCACGCCCTTCAGTTCAATCGTGCTCAAGGCCTTATCCGATCGCGCGGTCGAACCGCGACATCAAAGTCTGATACTGCCGCCCCACGCGCTCGCGCATCGGTCCCAGGTCGAGCGTCAACAACTCACCATCCTTCAAGACGACGCGGCCATCGATAACCACCGTCCGGACATCCCTGCCCACGGTACTCTCTGCAAGCGTAATCACGGGATCATAGTTTGGGAACTGGTCGTAGTCATCGGTCGCAACCAGAACAATGTCGGCCTTCTTCCCCACCTCCAGGCTGCCGACAGCATTCTCCAGCCGCGCTGCCCGCGCGCCTCCGCGCAGAGCCTGTTTGAGCATCTGCTCGTGCGTTACCGGTGGGTCGACGTGATACGGCGTGCCTGCCACCGCCTGCTGTCCGAGCACGGCACCGTGCATCACCTGGAACATATCCAGGCTCGCTCGCGTCGCAGCACCATCGGTGCCAAGCCCCACGCGAATCCCACGCCGCATCATCTCCAGCAACCGTGGTGTCCCCATCGTGTAGTTGTTCAACGCGCAGTGGCAGGCGGAGACGTCGCGCTCCGCATACAGATCCAGTTCATTCAAACTCAGCAACACCGAGTGCGCCCCATGCACGTAATGGTCGAGACAGCCGATGCGCTCCAGATACTCCGCCGAACGCATGCTCCACTGCTTGATCGCGAAGTCCACCTCGTATGTTCCCTCCGCCAGATGCGTGTGGATCGGCGTATCGAGCGCATGCGACAACTCGTGCATTCCCAGCCGCAGCGCCTCGGTGTTCACCATCAGCTGGCGCAGAGAGAGCCACGCGTTCACGCGCGGATGATCCTTCCAGCGCAGCACCAACTCCTCGCTTCGCCGCAGAGCGTCTTTTGTATCCATGCGCGACTGCGGCGGCAGGTCGTCCACGGTGTCCATGGTGGACATCGCAATTCTGCCACGAATGCCGATCTCATCCGCAGCTCTACCCATCTCGTCGGGGAACGGTCCGCCCGCTTCCAGAAAGCAGGTTGTCCCGCTGCGGATCATCGCAGCATAGGCCGCGACGCCGCTGCAGTACACATCCTCCGGTTCAAGGCCACTCTCAAAGGGGATCAAGTAGCGCTGCCACATCGGGCTGCGCAGCTCGCCTTTGCGGCGAATCGACGGCAGCTTGCCGTGCAGGAACTGCTGCGCGGTATGCACATGGCAGTCGATAAAACCGGGCATCGCGATCATGCCCGGCGCGCGGATTGTCTCCGTCGCCACAAACTTCTCAGCGGCATCGCTCGCCGCCCCGATCCAGACGATCGAATCTCCATCAACCGCAATCGCTCCATCGCGTACCAGCATGTCCCGATCGTCGAAGCAGACAACGTCCGCTCCCGTTATCAGGAGGCTTACTGCTTGTTTACTCGCTTCGCTCATCTGTTCTTATCCTTCTGCAATACCGCCTGTACCTGCCCTGCTCGTGCTCTTGCTTTTGCCGTTGCTCTTGCTTTTCTTGTTGTCATTCCCGCAGGGAATCTGCTGCCTGCTCTTGTCGCCACAACATTACCCATTACCACGTCTGGCCCTCACTTCACTTCACTTCACCACCAACACTTCGATAAGCCTCTTCCAGCAAACTCAAATCCACCATGCGCTCTGGAGACGGCAGGTTCGTTCTCCCGGTAACCGCTGCCACCGCATACATGTTGGCAATGCTCTGCTTCTGGAACCAGAAAGGAATCGTTGCACCCGCCTCGACTTGCAGCGGCATCTGCAGCCGGTTCAACGTAACCTGTTGCTTCAGGTCCAACCCCAGGTCTCCGCCGTATTTTTCAACGGCCAGCCTCGCAGCGATAGTGGGATCGGTGAGGCTGTCTGCGCGCGCCCGCAGCAGGCCCTTCAGGAACCCCACGATCTGCCGCCGCTTCGTGGTCAGCGTTACGCGGTCCACAAAGAGAAGGGAAGAAGGAACCTTGTAGCCAAGGTCATAGATCTTCGTGACGAAGAAGTCCTTCCCCTGCCGCAGCCCCATGTTTTCGAGCATCGTCGGCTGATTGGTTACATAGCAGAAGTACGCATCACCCTCACCATTCAGCAGCGCCTCAGGGGAGAACCCGGCTGGAATCAGCTTGTAATCCATCGGCAGGCGATTGATGCGAAAGGTAGCGTCCAGCTCGTTTCGCTCGCTCGGTCCCTGCACCAGAAAACGCCCTCCCACCAGATCGGCGGGTTTCAGCATCGGACGCTTCGGCAGCGAGATCAGTCCGGTGGGCAGTATAGGAAACTGCGAACCCACGATGACGAAGTCGTTGCCCTGCGCTACCGCATCGAGAAAGGGAAGCCACTCCGCGTCTCCCAGCGAAGCCTGCTGCGCAGCAACTACGACGACTGGCTGTGGCGCGTTCGGTCCGCCCGGCAGATAGCCCACTCGAACACCCTCCTGCCGAAAGTAGCCTCTGTCCATCCCCACCCAGAGATTTCCGTATTCCACATCGGGAAGCCATCCCAGGGCCCACACCAGCCCATCGCCGCGCGACCGCCGACAGCCCGAGAGCCCCGCCAATCCAGCCAATCCCCCTAGTTGTAGAAAGCCCCGGCGGTTCAATCGCAACAAGCCTCCAGAAGTTATAGCTAGTCTTCAGCAATCCTAGAAGCAGGCACAAATCTTTCGTTCTGCATCTCTAAACCCACCACAAAATTGTCATCCTGAGCGAAGCGCCTCACAGGTGTATCGCGTTGCAAAGCGTTCAGCGGCGCGCAGTCGAAGGACCCCGAGAGCGCTCGTTTCACCCATAGAGTCCGACCCTTTTCAACCAGAGATCTTGCCCCGTCCCAGCCGCTTCGGCTTGACCTGCATGTTCTGAGAGTAGCGTGAAGTACCCCGGCGCCCTAATCGGAAAATGCGATCACTCGATCCAGAGAAATGATTGGACTTTACACCGCTCCTCTGATTCCATGAGGATCACAGATATTTTGCGTGCAGCGCCTTTGCGGTATCTGGAACCTCCTCCTTTTCCACGCTTCGCTCGTTCCTATATAGATTTCTGCCATTCAGGCGGATGCTCCGTTTTACGAGGTCAAAGGTATGGCAGCACGGTTTGCACGAGGCATTGCGACAACTGTCTTTTGTAGCGTCCTGGGATCTTCGACAATCCTGCCGCCCGCGCTCGCGCAGAGTCCTGCCCCGCCCGTCTCCGCCGAAGCCTCCTACGCGCAGACGGTAAAACCTATCTTCGATAGAAGCTGTAGCGGCTGTCACGTAAACGGTGGCCACGCCGGAGGACTCAAGCTGGACTCCTTCGCTCTCCTGATGAAGGGCGGCGAAGACGGCGCTGTGATGGTTCCCGGCGATCCCACCAAAAGCATGTTGGCCAAAGCCATTCACTACGACGACACCTCCTTGCAGATGCCTCCCAAGGCCAAGCTCGCCGACGCCGATATCGCCGTCATCGACCGGTGGATCAAGGAGAGCTCAACATCGATCGAGCCGAGCCCTGCTACGCCAGCCAATACTCCAGCGGCAACTCCAGTACCGTCTCAGCCTGCAACCTCGCTCGTGTCGGCATCTCCTGCAGGTCCAGCTTCGCCGCAACTTGTTGCCGAGCAAGAACAGTTCTTTGAGACCAGCGTGCGGCCGATCCTCGTCGGCAAATGTTATGCCTGCCACGCCAGCGCGGCCAAGGGCGGTCTTCGCCTGGACTCGCGCAAAGCCTTGTTGCAGGGCGGGAAGGATGGCGCTGTCGTCATCCCCGGTCATCCGGAGAGCAGTATGCTTAGCTCCGCCATCCACTATGGCGATAGCCGCTTGCAGATGCCTCCACGGATCATGCTCAAACCGGAGCAGGTTGCCGCGCTCGACCAGTGGATCAAAGACGGCTTGATCTGGCCGGAGAGTGCTTCTACGCCGGCTACTGAAAAAGTGACGGAGGCCCAACGCAACTTCTGGTCGTTCAAGCCACCTGTTCGTCCCGCCGTTCCAGTCGTGCAGTCGAAGTGGGCAGAGAACGACATCGACCGTTTCATCCTGGCCAATCTTGAGGAGAAGAAACTCAAGGTTGGCGCAGACGCGGACAAGCGCACCTTGATTCGCCGCGTCACCTATGACCTCACCGGCCTTCCGCCCACACCTGCCGAAGTCCAAGCCTTCACGGCTGACAAGTCTCCCCAGGCCTACGAGCACGTCGTAGACCGCCTGCTCGCCTCCAAGTCCTACGGCGAACGTTGGGGACGCATCTGGCTCGACGTCGTTCGCTATGCCGACACAACCGGCGGCGGTGGCGACTTTCCCATTCCGCAGGTCTCCAAATATCGCGACTACGTCATCGAAGCCTTCAACGAAGACAAGCCCTACGATCGCTTCATCAAAGAGCAGATCGCCGGTGACCTTCTGCCTGCCATAAACGAAGAAGAACACTGGAAGAGCACCATCGCTACGGGATACCTCGCGGGCGCGTCGACCAATGACAACGCGCAGATCCCTGACGCCGTCGACAACCTCGGCTACGCCTTCCTGGGCGTGACCGTAGCCTGCGCTCGCTGCCACGATCATAAGTTCGATCCCATCCCCACCTCGGACTACTACGCACTCGCCGGCATTCTAAAGAGCACGCACTTCCCCAAGGCCGGCGATGATGGCGTCCGCTACCAGAAGGAGTTTGTCTACCGCGACCCCAAGGCACTTCAGCGTCCAGATATCGAGGCCTTTCAGGCCCAGTTGAAGCCGATTGAAGGGGCCATCTCCGCAGTGCTCGAGCTCCCCGGTACGTATGACGATCTCTTGCCGCAGCTTGAGAGGCGGCGCATGAATCTCTACGCACGCGCCCCCGTCTTCCCTGAGAGTGCCTATGCCGTAAGCGAAGGCAAGCCTCTGCAGGCCCAGATACAACTGCACGGCGACCCGACAAACCTCGGCGATGAGGTTCCGCGCGGGTTTCTGCAAGTGCTTGGCGGGTCATCTCTGCCGCCGGACAGCAAAGGCAGCGGACGGCTCGAGTTGGCCAACTGGATCGCCAGCAAGGACAACCCGCTCACCGCGCGCGTCCTCGTCAACCGGCTCTGGCAGGGCCACTTCGGCCGCGGCATCGTCGCGACGCCCAACAACTTCGGCAACCGCGGCCTTCCTCCCAGCAATCAGGCGCTGCTGGACTTCCTCGCAACGGAGCTCATCCAGAAGGGGTGGTCGATCAAAGCCATGCAACGGGAGATGGTGCTCTCGCATGCCTATCGGCTCTCTACGGCGGACATCGCGGCGAATGACGAGATCGATCCCGACAATCTCTACCTCTGGCGGCACACCAGGATGCGTCTCGACGCCGAGGAGATACGTGACTCCCTGCTCGCCGACTCGCAACTGCTGGATAGAAGCCCCTCCGGCCCGCATCCCTTTCCGCCGCAGTCCGAGTGGAACTGGGAAGAGCAGAACCCCTTTGTCCCCGAACTCGCAAAGTACGAGAACGACCACCGCACGGTCTACATGATGGTGCAGCGAAGCGTGAAGCACCCCTACATGACGCTCTTCGACGGCGCGGACGCCAACGCCAGCACCGACCAGCGCAGCAGCAGCCTCACCCCACTACAGGCGCTCTACTTCATGAACTCCACTTTCCCGAAGCGCTGCGCGGACCATCTCGCCGGGCTGCTGGATGACAACAAGCTGACCGATGAAACCCGCCTCGACCGGGCATTCCTTCTCATCTACAACCGGCTTCCCGAAAAGGCAGAGCGTGCGCGTTCGATGCAGTTCATCCAGCAGATGAGTGAGAAGTATATTGCCCGTGGCGATGCTCCTGGCATCGCCCATCAGAAGTCTCTCTCGCACCTGTTCCAGGTCATGTTTTCCAGCAACGAGTTCATGTTCATTGAGTAGCGGAGGCAAATCGTATGTCGCATCGCAGACCGCAATCACGCCGTGCCTTTATTCAGTCGCTCGCCAGCGCCTCACTGATTCTGCCGGGTATGCTCCACGAAATGATGGCCGAGACCGTATCCCCGGCCCACTCTGTAGCTGACAATCCGCTCGCACCCCGCGCGCCGATGTTTCCCGCCAAAGCCAAGCGGGTCATCTTCCTCTACATGAGCGGAGGCGTCTCGCACGTCGATACCTTCGATCCCAAGCCAAAGCTCACGGCGGCCCACCGCCAGCTCTATCAACAGGACTTTCTCAAAGCCTCACCATGGAAGTTCAACCGCTATGCCAAATGCGGCACCGAAGTAAGCGAACTCTTTCCTCACGTAGGCGGCATGATGGACGACATCTGTGTCATCCGCTCCATGAAGAACGACATCCCGAACCACACCCAGGCCGTCATGCAGATTCATGGCGGGTCCACGGTTGACGCCCGTCCGAGCATCGGTTCGTGGATGAGCTATGGCCTCGGCACCGTGAATCAGGAGCTGCCGTCCTACATGGTGCTCGCTCCGGAGATTCCCTACGGCGGGGCCTCCTGCTGGGACTCCAGCTTTCTTCCTGCCTGTCATCAGGGCATCCGGGTCATTCCAGGGCAGGAGGCCATCCCCAACATGACACGCCAGAGCTCCCTGGATATCCAGGAGATGGACCTCGGCCTCATCAACTTCTTCAACCAGCGCAATCTTGCAGAACACGATAGCGACAAGACACTTGCAGCGCGCATCAAGACCTTCGAGACCGCCGCCGGCATGCAAAAGGAAGCCCCCGACGTCTTCGACATCACCAAAGAGTCCGACGCTACCCTCGCGCTCTACGGCATCACACGCGACACCAAGAAGGGCTTTGGCTGGCAGTGCCTGATGGCGCGCCGCCTCGCCGAACGAGGTGTGCGCTTCGTAGAACTCATCGATACGGGCTCAGACAAGTACAACAACTGGGACTCGCACCTCGACATCAAGATGCACGCCACCCAGGCCCGCAAGGTCGATCAGCCTATCGCCGGCCTGCTGAAGGACCTCAAGTCGCGCGGCATGCTCGAAGACACGCTGGTTGTCTGGACAACCGAGTTCGGGCGCAAGCCGGGCGACGGCTCACCGGATGAAGCCGGCCGCACGCACTGGTCCAAGGTCTACTCCTCCTGGCTAGCGGGAGCAGGCGTAAAGAGTGGCATCACCTACGGAGCCTCGGACGACTACGGCTATGACATCGCCGAGAACCCCTGCGATATCCATGACTTCCACGCAACCATCCTGGCCCTGATGGGCCTCGACCACAAGAAACTGACCTACCGCCACGCCGGCCGCGACTATCGCCTCACCGATGTCTCAGGCCATGTCATCAAAGACATCCTGGTATGACCGCGCCAGTGGAACACGCATGATGCAGCGCCTTTGCCTTTGTTGTTGCTTGTTTGTTTTTGTACCACCCCAAAAACGTCATCCTGAGCGAAGTAGCTCGCGTACTTTGCGAGCTACGCAGCCGAAGGACCCCGAGAATCTTTACGTTACTGCTGTGGCTTGACCCTTTTCAACTGATGCGCCCCTGGTGCAGGAGAGCAAGAATTTGTTGGGCGAAATGGTCCTGACTGTATTCTTGGCCGCCGCGTCCCCAAAAGCGGCAGGCTCCCTCAGAACGACGCATATCGGGTGATGCGAAATAAAATGCACTGGGGTATAGCTACCCTTACACTGCTTCAAACCGGAGATTTGAAATGCGCCGTACTCTACTGTGCTCTTTTTATACCGTTCTCTTCTTTGCATTCGGTCTCTTACCCCTCCAGGCGCAGGCACCCTTGCTGGTTAAACCAGGCGTCCTGCCGCCACAAAAATCCACGCTGATCTTCGGCGAGAAGATCGTCTACTACGACACAGGCACAGGCCCCACGGTAGTGCTGGTCCACGGCTTCGCCAGCCAGGCCATGTTCGACTGGGGCAACGTCATCATGCCGCTCGCGAAGACCCATCGCGTGATCGCGCTCGACCAGATTGGCTTTGGCGCATCCGACAAGCCCTTCATCGACTACAGCATTCAGACCTACGTCGATTTTCTCGGCGAATTCCTGCGCACGCTCAAGGTGGACCACTTCGCTCTTGCGGGTGAGTCGCTCGGTGGCTGGATCTCCGCGGCATACACGGTCCAGGCCCTGAGCCCCGATAACACCGGCAAGTATGCTCTACCGAAGCCGGAGAAGCTGATCCTCGAAGATGCTGCCGGACACACCGCCCTCAAATCCTTAACCCCGATCCCGGTAGCGGGTTCGTTAGCGGATGCAGCCGGTGTCGCATTCATCTTCTACGACAAGTCGCGCGTGACCGAGGAGTTCATTCGGCAGAACTTTGAGATCAAGCTGAAGGCCAACGACGGCAGCACGCAACGCCTGCTCTGGAACAATCCGAAGGTGGTGACTGAGACCGTAGGCGATAAGCTGCAGGGCATCACGATACCAACTCTCGTCGTCTGGGGCGGGAACGATGCTGTCGTTCCGCTGGCCGATGGCCGCGACTACGCGGCCAAGATCCCAAACGCCAGGCTCGTGATCGTCCCCGAATGCGGCCACGCGCCGTCTCTTGAAAAGCCTGCGGAGTTTCTGGCGGCAGCCCTGCCGTTCCTGCAATAAATCGTCTCCGCCGGAGCCGGCCAGGTCAAAGAACAAGCATTCGACAAAATAATGACAAACTCAAGACCGGCCGCAAGCCTCTGCCTCATGGCCAATGGTGCATTCTAAGTAAGCACTATAGGTAACCGGAGGCTTCGTGACCCAGGCGTACATCAACCGCATCGCCACTGCTGTACCCAACGACGATGTGCATAACGCATTTGTCGCCTATGCCGACCAGATGCTCGGCGAAGCGACGAACTCCAACGCCTCTCGGGTTCAATCTCTATTTAGGCGCATGGCCGTACGATCGGGCATCGAGCATCGGTATTCCGTCCTTACGCTCAATGGCGCCAGCGACGAGTTCGCTGTGGATGCGAATGAGTTCTATACGCGCGGCAGCTTCCCCGATACGGCAAAGCGCATGCAGATATTCGAGCGCCTAGCGCCGCGGCTGGCGCAGCGAACGCTCGATAAGCTTGCACTGAACAGCGAAGAGCGCAGCGGTATCACGCACGTCATCGTAACCTCCTGCACTGGGCTATACGCACCCGGGCTCGACTTCGATATCGTCGACCACCTCGGGCTCGACACCTCGGTCGAGCGCACGATGATCGGCTTTATGGGTTGTTACGCGGCCATCAACGGACTCAAGCAGGCCCGCCACATCGTGCGGTCCGAGCCGAAGTCCAAAGTCCTGATGCTCAACCTTGAACTCTGCACCTTGCACCTGCAGGAGACCGAAAGCCTGGAACAGGTCCTCTCCTTTCTGGTCTTCGGCGACGGCTGTGCAGCAGCGCTCATCTCCGCGGAAGAGACGGGTTTTGCGATGGACAGTTTTCGCTCCGTGCTGATCCCCGCAACGCGAGACCTGATTACATGGCGCATTCGCGGCGGTGGATTCGACATGCTGCTTTCAGGCAAGGTGCCGGGCGAGATCGGTAGGGCATTGCATACGAGCAGCAGTGAAGTGCTGGCGCAGCATAGCAAGGAGGACATCGCACTGTGGGGTGTGCATCCGGGCGGCAAGTCGGTGCTCGACGCTGTGCAGTTTGGACTTGCGCTGCCCAAGTGCGCGCTCGATGCCTCACGCGAGGTGTTGGAACGCTTTGGGAATATGTCATCGGCGACGGTAATGTTTGTGCTCGAACGGCTCATGCAGACCGCGGAATCGGGACAAAAAGGCTGTGCAATGTCCTTCGGCCCCGGGCTTACGGCGGAGACAATGTTGTTCCATGCAGCCTAAATCATCGCCCATCGACTTTACCTATCGCACCGCGCCGGAAGATCTGCCGGAGTGGATGGACGAGCCTTGTTCCTATGAGGACTTTCGCGCGTGTCTCATAGATCTCTCGCAGGTAAACCGCCTCACGCGGGCGTATCGGCCGACACTGCGTTTTCTGGATCACTTGATCGAAGTGCAGCGACCCTCAAAACCGCTACGCATCGTCGATGTGGGTTGTGGTGGTGGCGATATGCTGCGTCACATCGCTACATGGGCCAGGCATCGCGGTGTGGCGGCTGTTCTGACGGGTATCGATCTGAATCCTCATGCAGCGCGCGTGGCGCGTGAGTTCTCGTCCAGCGATAGCGGTATTGAATGGATCACCGGAGATGCATTTTCATACGCACCGCTGGATGGAATCGATATCGTGCTGAGTTCTCTCTTCACGCATCACCTGCCAGAGCCGGAGATCGTGTACTTTCTCGCGTGGATGGAGTCAACCGCGCGGCGTGGGTGGTTCATCAACGATCTCTGCCGCGAGCGCACACCCTTCCGCCTCTTCACGGTGCTCGCAAAGGCAATGCGCTGGCACCGTTTTGTGCAGCACGACGGGCCTGTTTCATTTCGCCGGAGCTTCCGCGAAGACGATTGGCAGCGCATGATCGCTGCAGCCGGCATCGACCTTGCCTCCGCGAAAATAGAACGTCGCCTTCCCGGGCGTCTCTGCGTGGGCAGGCTGCGGTGAACGCCTATGAAGTGGTGATCGTAGGCGGCGGCCTCGCGGGTTCTACCGCTGCCATTACGCTCGCGCAGGCTGGCCGCAGCGTTGTGCTCCTCGAAAAAGAATCACAGCCGCGCGATAAAGTCTGCGGCGAATTTCTTAGCCAGGAGGCGCTCGCGTATCTGCGTGCTCTCGGCGTGGAGGTCGCGGCACTCGGCGCTGTGCCGATTAACTCGGTGCGCCTGGCGGGGCGATTCGGCGTAAGCGAGGCGCCACTGCCATTTGCTTCAAGGGCGCTGACACGTCGCAAGCTCGATGAAGAACTTTTGCAGCTTGCCGAACATGCTGGAGCCACCGTATTGCGGGGACGGCGCGTGTTGTCGTTCGATCGTGCAGACGAAGGCTGGTCGGTGCGGTTTGCCGATGGGACTACGGTCGCGGCGAATACGGTGTTTCTCGCCACCGGCAAGCACGATCTGCGCGAACGGCCGCGGCCTGCAGGCCGTCAGGGAGACTTGATCGCCTTCAAGATGTACTGGCGTCTGGCACCCGAGCAGGCTGCGGCTCTCGAAGGCCATGTGGAGTTGAACCTCTATCGCAACGGCTATGCAGGGATGCTACCGGTTGAGGAGGGTGCGGTGAACCTGTGCGGTCTGGTGAAGCGCGCGGAGTATCTCCGCATGGGCGCGCGATGGGAGCACCTGCTTACGGCGATGCAGCGGGATTGCTCGCATCTGAAACAGCGGCTACAGGGCGCGACGCCCCTCTTGGCAAAGCCGTTGGCGATCTCCGCGATTCCCTATGGTTTCGTACGCGAGCGTTCCGACGGCGCCTGGGTGCTGGGCGATCAGGCAGCGGTAATTCCTTCTTTTACCGGCGATGGCATGTCGATCGCTCTGCACAGCGGAAGGCTTGCGGCTGGGATGTATCTACAGGGTGCGACAGCCGAGAATTTTCAGCAGCAACTGCATAGAGAATTGTCACTGCAGGTATCGTTGGCGACGATGTTATCGCTGGCAATCGTTCGAAAGCCATATCGAACGCTGATAGAAGCTGCCGTACGAATCTGGCCGGGAGTCTTAAGAGGGGTGGCAATCCGGACCCGAATACGCCCTGAGGTCAGGCTCTGTAGTCCCCAATCACCGTGAACATACCTTGCTGTCCAGCAGGCAGCTTCGAAAATCGCGATGTTTGTCGGGCAAGGTATCCGGTGTGATGAAGAACTGGCTAGAACTGCTCATCGGAAGTGCTTCCAGTTTCAACGAACTCTTTTGCCGGGGGCACTAGAGTGCTTGCCCGGATGGCTGCGCGATTCTCCAGTGTGGCAATCAGACGGCGACCCAAACGAATTCCAGGCTGTTCGATGAATCTCCATAGAAAAAGAGAAACTGGGACTGTCACGAGGGTAAGCAACAAAAACATGAGCAAAATGCCGGCAAGAGTGCCGTGAAGATGTCCATGAAAGATCCCATGGAAATACCTGGTATGCATCCAAAGGAGAGCTATTAGGAGAAATGGCTGTGCTAGATAAGCACTGTACGATACACGGCCCAGCCAACGAGTTAGTCGATTTACCAGCAATGGCAGAGGATAAATGGCAACTGCCAGGATCAGTGGCATGAAAGCAAGCGAGACCGGCAGAAGATGAGTGACTTGCCATGAAAACGTGCTGCCTTGGAAAGGATGAAGGTTCAGCGTTCCGAAAAGAAGTGCCAAGGTGAATAGAAGTAAGAGAGCGGCCACGCTGCGTCGTGTCACTAACACCGGATGCGAAGATGTCGAGCGGGCCGGCAATGCCTCGATCAACGGCAGTAAACCCTTCCATAGAAGGTAGGTAATGATGCCAAGAAGGAAGACAGGCAGCTCTACTGGAAACCATAAAAAGGTGTAATACTCTCTGGCCGTTCTGGCGCCCAGGGTGTAGGAGATAACCTCTACGACGATAGTAAGCACAAGTGAAACTGAAAGGGCGCGCCCGAGCGTGCGAAGGCGTGAGAAGAGAAGTGGGACAAAGACATAGAAGCTCGTTTCAACAGCAATGGACCAGCCCGCAGGCACCGCAGTATTAATGGCAGAATGCGATAAACCATTAAGAAAAAGAAAGGCGCTGAGGTACAGGATGAGCCGCAGGTCACCAAGGTGGAAGATGGCCAAGCGAACGATTAGATCAACATAGAAGAGCGGTGCTATTCGGAAAAAGCGGCGCAAATAGAAATTGCGTGTAGGGTGCCACTCTTGGCGTTGAGCATCCAGCGTGTAAAAGAGTGTGAAAGCACTTACCATGTAAAAAAGCTGCACACCACGCTGACCGATAAAGGCAATTTGTGCCAGCACACCCTCAGGTCCGTCCAGGACCGCAAGTGCCGCGTGAATGAGTAAGACTCCCAGAATGGCGAGGCCACGCAATGCGTCGAGATATCCAAGGTGGCGGCTCGATTTTTCGGCGGGAACGGCAGGCACCAGGCCGGACTTCGAAGCAGAAGCTAGCATAATCGGCCTAGGCTGTAGAGGATCTTTCGCGGGTTCTAAATCTGATGTTTATGCAGCGGTCTACTAATCTTAAATGCTAGCAGAGAAAACAGTTCCCGTGCGATGCCCTTCAACCGTCGCAAGACAGCAAATACCTGTGTCGAGAAGATGCTTTAAAGCTTTGTGATCATTTATGGTTTGGCTTACTATCTCTCCCATGCCTACTGTGAACGCAGCCGTCGACGCCTATATTGCGAAGTCCGCTCCCTTCGCGCAACCGATTCTTATTCACCTGCGTGAGGTTGTGCATGAGTCGGCTCCTGACGTAGTGGAGGCGATGAAGTGGTCGCGTCCCTTCTTCATATATCGAGGAGTCATCCTGGGCAACATCTCGGCGTTCAAGGAGCATTGCAGCTTCGGGCTGTGGGGTACGGAAATTGCGGAGATACTGCGCGCCGAGGGCATAGCGTCGAGTGAAGGCATGGGGACGTTTGGACGCATAGCCTCGCTGAAGGATCTGCCTTCTCGCAAGAAGCTGGTGAGCTATGTGAAGCAGGCGGCAAAGATGATCGACGAGGGCGTGCGCACGAAGTCACTCTCGATGCGCCCCAGGGTCGCCAAGCTGCCGGTGGAGGTCCCCGAAGCACTGACGGCTGCGCTCAAGAAGAATAAAGCGGCAGCGAGGAAATTCGAGACCATGAGCCCGAGCTGCCGTCGCGAGTACTCCGAATGGATCGCCGATGCCAAGCGCGAGGAGACACGCGACAAGCGAATCGCAACGGCGCTGGAGTGGATCGCCGAGGGCAAGTCGCGGAACTGGAAATATGAAAAGAGCTAGGCTCGGCAAGTAGACTAAGTCGATGAAACAGGCAGTTGCTGAGACCGGGCCCGCGAATGACGTCGAAATACCTGCAATCGAGTTTCGCCGGCAGTTGCTTGGGTGGTATCGCGAACATGCACGCGCGTTGCCCTGGCGAGGGATCGACGATCCCTATGCGACGTGGCTATCGGAGATCATGCTGCAGCAGACCCGCGTGGCGACTGTGATCGACCGGTATCGCGAGTTCCTGCAGCGCTTTCCAACCCTTCAGGCACTGGCTGCCGCCGGGGAGAATGACGTTCTCGCGCTGTGGAGCGGGTTGGGCTACTACCGTCGCGCTCGCATGCTGCATCGCGGAGCGCAGTTTGTGGTGGGCGAACTGCAAGGGAAAATGCCCCGCACAGCAGCAGAGTTGAAGGCGTTGCCGGGTGTTGGTGACTACACGGCGGCGGCCATTGCGAGCATCGCCTTCGGCGAGAGCGTTGCGGTAGTCGATGGCAACGTCGAACGCGTGCTGTTGCGCCTTATGGGCTTGCCCGAAGAACGCTCTACAAAAGGCCGTGCCCGAGTAACACGAGCGGCGCAGGCGCTGGTTCCTGCTGCGGCAAAGCGTGGCATCGGAAACCCTCCTGGCGACCATAACCAGGCCATGATGGAACTGGGTGCGACCATCTGCACGCCTAAATCGCCGCTCTGTCTTCAATGTCCCGTAGTTGAAATCTGTAGGACGCGAGGTGAGCACGCAACGCCTGCGAGAGCTAAGCAGAAGAGCCGGAGTGTGGCGTATCTGCTCATGCGGCGCGGCGAAAAAGTTCTATTGGAGAGGCGTGCGGCAGAGGCCTCGCTGATGCCAGGCATGCTGGAACTCCCGCCGCTGCCGATGGATGCAGTTGCTGAATACGAGCCCGTGCTGCGGGTGCGGCACGCGATCACCAACACAAACTACGATGTGCAGGTATTTGCAGAGAGCAAGCTCCGCGATACGGTGCCTGCTGCGGCGAACGATCTCATTTGGACGCCCGTGACGAAGCTTTATGAGCTGCCGCTGACAGGGCTCGCGCGAAAGGTATTGCAGCGGCTGGGCGTAATGCGAATAAGGTGATATCGGGTGCCCCATCCTCGACGCGCGGCTTTATGCGCGGCAGGGTGGGGTATAGACGCTAAGCGAATATCACAAATCTTCGAAGCGCGCTCTGCGTTAGGGGTATCGCCCGCCAGGGCGACCGCTCTTAGTTTGTAGTGGCGATCACGGTTGGAGGGGACTTATCACGATGTCCCCCTATACTGACAGCGAAGCCCTGAGTAGAACAATAAGGAAGACAAGACGATGACAAAGCATTGGACAAAGACGGCGTTGCTGCTGATAGCAGCCAGCGCAAGCGCAGGCAAAATGTTGAGCCAGAGCTCGACGGGCCCGCTGAACGCGGCAGAGAAGTCGGTCAGCGCGGACCGCATGCGTGAGCAGGACAAGTTCATCTCCGACGATCTACTCGAGGGGCGTTATCCAGGGTTGCGCGGCGGCGAGCTTGCGGCAAAGTACATCGCTACGCAGTTCGCCCTTGAAGGCCTGACACCCGCCGGCGATGACGGCACGTTCTTCCAGCAGGTGAACTTCGTCGGCATGAAAGCCAAGCCGGCGGAGACAACATTCGCGCTGGAACCAGAGAAGGGCAAAGCGCTCTTGCTGAACTTTGGCGCCGACTTCGTCGTTACGAACCAGACACTGACACCGTCGACTACCATCGACGCCCCCATAGTCTTCGTCGGTTATGGCGCGACCGCCCCTGAGTTCAACTGGGACGACTATGCGGGCGTTGACGTGAAGGGCAAGGTGATTCTCTGCATCGTCGGTGACCCGCCCTCGGACGATCCAAAGTTCTTCGCCGGCAAGGCGCTGACGTACTACGGCCGTTGGACCTACAAGTTCGAGCAAGCCGCTCGAAAGGGCGCGGTCGGCGCGCTGATCATCCATCGCACCGATCTCGCCAGCTATGGCTGGGACGTGGTCAAGAACTCAAACTCCGGCGAGCGCACCGCGCTTCGTGACGACGCCAATCCCCGCCTGCAAGCGGCCAGCTGGATCCAGCTCGAAGTCGCCCGCAAGCTGTTCGCGATGAGCGGGCTCGATCTCGACAAAGAGTTTGCATCTGCGGGACAGCGTGGATTTCATGCGGTCGAGCTTCCGGTGCGCCTGAAGGCAACGGTGACCAGCACCGTGCGTCCGTTCCAGAGCCCGAACGTTGTGGCGATACTGCAGGGCCAGAACAAAGCGAGCGGCAAGCCCGATCAAGCGGTGCTTTACACGGCACACTATGACCATCTCGGCTTCGTGCCGGGAATGCCTGGCGACAACATCTACAACGGCGCTGCGGACAACGGAACCGGCGTCGCCATGATCCTGGAGATGGCACGCGCCTGGAAGCAGGTTCCTCCCAGCGAGCTGCCGCACTCGGTCATCATCGCAGCGGTTACAGCGGAGGAGCAGGGTCTTCTTGGCTCGGAGTATCTGGGCCAGCATCCGCCGGTGCCTGGCTCGCAGATCGCCCTCGACATCAACTACGACATGCTGCTCCCGATCGGCATCCAGCAGGAGATCAACGTCAACGGCGCACAGCGCACGACGTTCTTCCCCGAGGTACAGGCGACGGCGAAGCGCTTCGGCCTGGCCATCGTTCCGGACCCACGGCCCGAGGCCGGCAGCTACTATCGCAGCGACCACTTCAGCCTCTCGCGGGTAGGTATTCCGGCATTCTCGGTCGATTCGGGCACCTTGTATGAGGGCCATGACCACGCCTGGGGTATCGCGCAGGAGAAGGACTACAACGAGCACCACTACCACAACTTCAGCGACAACTTTGACCCCAACTGGGACTTCCGAGGCGACGCCAAGTTGGTGCGGTTTGGGATCGACCTAGGCTGGCAGGTAATCCATGCACCGCACACGGTGGAGTGGAAGGCCGGCGATGAGTTCGAGGCTGCACGCAAGGCAAGTGAGGCGAAATAGAGAATAGCGCTGAAGATCTGTCTTTCACCCGTATCACCCATACCTTGTCATGCTCCGGTCGAGATGACAAGGTATGGTGATGGTTTGGTGCCATCGAACCGCAAAGCTCTAGTCGTGGTGCTGCTGCTCCTTCGGCTCAGTACTGCTCTGCCGTAGCCACAGCCCACTCCAGCTTTCGGAGACCAGAATGCTGTTGCCGGGGTTACGCGGGTCGTAGCGCACTTGCACCGCCTGATCGAGCCGGAAGCCGCGCACACGCTCCGGCAGACGCGAGACATCCTGTGCGCAGTTATAGGTCACCCCGGCGAGGCGATAGCTGTAGAACAGGACCTCAGGCGTTGGGGAAAGGCTTTCTTCGCCGTCGAGCGAGCGAGCGTCGACGAGATAGCCATCGGTGATGCGGCCCCTTATGGAGATACTTTCGCAGCGGCGGCGTTCAAGTTCGTCGGCCGAAGGTCGAAGTCGGCGGATGAACCACCAGCAGATACCTAAAACAACGAGGGCTCCTGCGGCAACCCCACCGATCAGGCGGGGTTCACGGCCATCGAAAACGTGCACGAGGTCATGGAGATAGGGCTTCACAGGCTTGGGGAAAGGATAGCGTAGAGACCTGTCTTACGGGTGAAAGGTGAGCCAAGTATGGTTCGTCCCTGCCGCTGTTTTTGCCTTTGCTTTTCTGGTTGTCATTCCGAGCGCGGTCGAGGAACCTGCTTTCTCCCGCTTTTCGCTCGTATCACCCCCTACTTCCGGCGAGGTAAGGCCCTCCAGAAAAAGCCAGAACCCGCGCGGCGATATACTGCCCTGTGCGACCTATGCGAAAGAACAGTGCAAAACCAGACGTTGTAACCAGCCACCCGCTCGACCTTGGCGAGGGCCGCCGCGTGCGGTCCACGACAGTGATCTGCGTCAAGCGCGGGGACTCCATGGTGATGGCTGCCGACGGGCAGGTCACCCTCGGATCTACGGTCATGAAGCATTCGGCGAAGAAGATTCGCCGCCTCTACAACGAGAAGATTCTCGCCGGCTTTGCCGGTTCGACGGCCGATGCGTTCTCGCTCTTCACCCGCTTCGAGGCCAAGTTGGAGCAGTACGGCGGCAACCTCGGCCGTTCCGCCGTAGAACTCGCCAAGGACTGGCGCACCGACAAACTGCTGCGCCAGTTGCAGGCTCTGCTGATCGTCGCCGACACCAAGCAGATGTTCCTGCTGAGCGGCGATGGCGATGTCATCGAACCCGATGCAGTAGGCGATGGCTTGATCGCGACCATAGGTTCCGGCGGAAGCTTCGCGCTTGCTGCGGCAACCGCCTTGATGGAAAACACCCCAATGACCGCGCGCGAGATCGTCGAACGCAGCATGAAGATTGCTGCTGAGATCTGCATCTACTCCAATCAGAGCGTGACGATCGAAGAGCTGAAGGTGGTCGAATAGATGGCAATTTATCTCCCCGGAACGGCTGAAGACCAGGCACTCGCGCTCGACGAGATGACGCCGCGCGAGATCGTGGCCGAGCTCGACAAGTACGTCGTTGGCCAGGCTGCCGCGAAGCGTGCGGTGGCCATTGCGCTGAGAAATAGATCGCGCCGGCAGAAGCTCCCCCCCGAGCTTGCCGAAGAGATCATGCCGAAGAATATCCTCATGATCGGGTCGACAGGCGTGGGCAAAACCGAGATCGCACGGCGGCTGGCCAAGCTCACCAACTCACCGTTTCTCAAGATTGAGGCCTCGAAGTTTACCGAGGTCGGCTACGTCGGGCGTGATGTCGAGTCGATGGTGCGCGACCTCGTCGAGATCGGCATCGACATGGTGCGCGAGGAGAAGCTCGACGAGATTGAAGATCGTGCCGAGCTTGCTGCCGAAGATCGCCTGATTGATCTGCTGTTGCAGCAGGGATCAGCAAGTTCGCCCTCTGCGGAAGCAGGTCCGGCCGCGCCCAGGCTCGTCCTGACAGTTGAAGGAGAGCCCCTGCCTACCCTGGTGCTAAAAAGCGGCGTTGAAGAGGGCCCACCCAAACCTGCAGAGGCCGCAAAGGAGACATCACCCGGGCTGGTCGTGGTGCCGAAGACCGACGCGGAACGCGCCCGCGAAAAGGACAGGCTCCGCCTGCAGTTTCGCGAGGGCCGCCTCGACGACCGCATGGTCGAGATCGAAGCCCGCGACCGCAACATGCCGCAGATCGAGTTCATCAGCAACCAGCCTCCGGAGGACATGGAATCAAGCGGCATGAAGGAGATGCTCTCCGGCATGTTCGGCCAGCGCACCCGCAAGCGCCCCATGAAGGTCGCCGACGCCTTCGATTACCTCGTGCAGGAAGAAGAGGGCCGCCTGCTCGATATGGATCAGGTCACGCGTCTCGCGATTGAACGCGTTGAGGACTCGGGCATGGTCTTTCTCGACGAGATCGACAAGATCGCCGGGCGCGAAGGCGGGCACGGCCCGGACATCAGCCGCGAAGGCGTGCAGCGCGATATCCTCCCCATCGTCGAAGGGACCACCGTCAACACCAAGTACGGTATGGTTGCGACCGACCACATCCTCTTCATCGCCGCCGGTGCATTCCACGTCTCTAAGCCGAGCGATCTCATCCCGGAGCTGCAAGGGCGTTTTCCCATCCGCGTAGAGTTGCTGCCGCTGACGGTAGCCGACTTCCTGCGCATCCTCACCGAGCCCCGCGCGTCGCTGGTCAAGCAGGCGACGGCGCTGCTCGAAACCGAAGGACTAACGTTGGAGTTCGCTCCCGAGGCGCTCGAAGAGATGGCGAACTTCGCCTTCCGCGTGAACGAGACAACCGAGAACATCGGCGCGCGGCGTCTGCACACCATCATGGAGCGCGTGTTGGACGAGATCAGCTTCCAGGCTCCGGACCTCGTAAAGGCAATCGCGCCTGCAGACGGAACAAAGCCCGTGCCGCAGCTGATCGAACGCACAACAGACAAAGGCACGCAGCGCGTCCTGCGCGTGGAGCGCGAATACGTCCAGCAACAGGTAGCCGACATCGTGAAGAATCAGGATCTGAGCCGCTATATCTTGTAGTTGCTGAGAGGTCCATTCTAAAACCGCGTTGTCTTTGCTCTTGCTTTTCTGGTTGTCATTCCGAACGGAGAGAGGAACCTGCTTTCTCCCGTTTTTCGTTCCTATTGCCCACGCCGTAGAGCGGCCGACTTTAACACTCCCCTATACTTAACCCATCGTGCCTAGAGGAGCTTCATGACGAGTCAACGCATTCGCCGGCTGCTAGGTGTGTATGCGGTCCTGATGTTGGTAGTGGCCTTCGGGTATGCCCGCTACGACGGCTACCTCATGGATGGCGATGGCACGGCATTCCTCGATATCTCGCAGGCCCTGACCGACGGCCACGCGAGCCTCGCGATCAATGGTTACTGGAACCCCGGCTATCCTGCGGTACTCGCCGTTGTGCGGATGCTCGTCCACCCCTCGCGCTGGACCGAGATGGCGATGGCGCGCTACACCAACGTAGTCATCTTCGCGTTGGCGATGGCGGCATGCTTCTTTTTGACGACCGGGCTGGTGCGGCTGCGCGCACAGCGCGGGCCGGGTGAACCTGGCGCAGCGGTCCCAGAGTGGGCATTGCACTTGCTCGGATTGGCGCTGCTGACGATAAGCGCCGGCCGCGAACTGCCCCTCTCGGCGGTACGTTCCGACACCCTGCTCATGGCGCTGTTGCTGTTCGCCATGGGGCTGGTGCTGCGGCTACAGGCCGGAACAGACTTCTGGGCGTGGCCTGTCCTGGGAGCCATACTGGGCTGCGCCTATCTGGTCAAATCCTTTGCCTTCCTGCCGTCTGTATTTTTGATTTTGGCGGCTCTGGTCTTCGGTCTCACCCGCAAGGGCAGCGCTCGGACACAGATCGCCTCGGGCGCCGTAGTCGCGGGAGTGGTATTTGCGGCCATCGCCGGGCCTTATGTCGTAGCGGTCTCGCGACAGTTGGGGCACCTGTCGACCGGCGACTCCGCGCGCCTGAACTATTGCTTCTTTATTGACCAGACCCCGCGCTGGCACGAGTGGTACCTCCACGATCTCGGCCACGCCGTAGGCACCTTCACGCATCCTGAGGCCGTTATCGCCGCACCGCCACCGGTCTTCAGCTTTGCCGCACACCCGGTGGGCACGTTCCCGCTATGGTTCGACCCGGCCTACTGGACCGACGGCTTGAAGCCGCACTTCTGGCTCAGAGGGCATCTGGAGCGGCTGCTCCGCTGCACGGAGTTGCTGGCGCGCTTCCTGCTCGCACGCCCGGAGGTCTTTGTCCTCTTAGGCGTAATGCTCGCCTTCGGGGCGATCTGGCCAAGGCGACGCGCGCTGTGGGTAGGCGCACCTGCGGTGGCATGGGGTCTGCTGATGCTGTGCATCTACTTTCCCATCGATCTGCAGGACCGCTATCTAACGGGGCCATTTCTCCTGGTGCTGTTGCCGCTCTTTGCCTGGCTGCAGCGCCGTGAGGGCGAAGACGACCGCACGAGCTGGATCGCCGCCGCGTTGGTAGTGCTGACGGCAGGCCTCGCCATCGCACAGGCTGGAGGCTATCTCCTGGAACGCCGCCGCCAGGAGCCTGCTGCGCATCGCGGGCAAGCTGGCTACAACTCGGAGCTCAACCCTATGGCCGAAGCTTTGGTCGCCATGGGTTTGAAGCCAGGTGACAAGATCGCCTGCTTCGGCGATACGGCCTGCTATGTAGATCAGCAGTGGGCAAGGCTGGCTGGCGCGCAGATTCTGGCCGAGGTTGAAACCCCCAACAGCGCCGATCCGCAGCAAGTGTGGAATGCTGTCGCCGACAAGCGCACCATCACGGAGCCGCTAAAGAATATGGGCTTGCGATTCATCGTGACGAAGTTCGCCAACTCGGCACGCAAGCCCGACGGCTGGGTGCAGCTGGGGGATAGCGACTTCTTTGCCTATCCATTAACGGATGGATCGCGCTAGTGTGGTGAGTCGTTAAGTCGTTAATTTGTTGAAGAATGATGGCCTATTGGCCACAGCGCGAAGCGCGTTCCTTGACGCTTCAGCGTCAAGGAGACGGAGGGAGCCGTAGCCTTTAGGCTACGGAATAGGGGCCAAGTAAGAATCGGCCTTTAGGCCCGGGCCTTTTGTTGGGAGCCGAAAGAAGACCCAGCAAAGAATCTACGGCCGTGTGCCCAGGTTGCTGCTTCCGTCCGGCGTAGGAATAACGGGCAGACCGGCAGAGATCGGAGTCACCACGGGGGTAGCAATGCCGACCAGCTCGGTCACGGAGCTACCCAGGAAGTTTGGCACCCAGACGTTGCCCGAGCTGTCGATCGCGATCCCCTCTGGCCCGTTCAGGCCGCCGCCGGTATAGAAGCCGGTTCCGGAGAGGACGGTTCCGGCACTGGAGAGTCTGGTCACGGTATTGCCATGGAAGTTACTGATCCAGGCGCTGCCCGAACCGTCGATCGCGATCGCCGTTGGCTGGCTCAGGCTGCCGCCGGTGTAGCCGGTGGTCCCGGAGAGAATTGCCCCGGTATTGGAGAACTTACTCACAGATTCACCTAAGTCATTGGGCGTCCAGGCGTTGCCGGAGCTGTCGATCGCAATTCCCTGTGGAAAGTCCAGGCCGCCGCCGGTGTATCCATTCGCTCCGGAGAGGACTGCCCCGGCATTGGAGATCTCGGTCAAGGAGTTAATCCCGAAATTAGCCGCCCAGGCGTTGCCCGCCCCGTCGATCGCGATCCCATCGGGATCGCTGAAGCCGCCGCCGGTGTAGCCATTGGTCCCGGAGGGAAACGTTCCGGTGCTGGAAATCTCGGTTACGGAGTTACCTCCTTCATTAGCCACCCAGGCGTTGCCCAGGCCATCGAACGCGATGCCCTCTGGCTCGTTCAGGCCGCCGCCGGTGTAGCCGTTGGTTCCGGAGAGGAATGTCCCGGAGGTGGAAATCTCGGTCACGGAGTTACTACCAAGATTATCCACCCAGGCGTTGCCGGAGCTGTCGATTGCAATCCCCAATGGATGGCTCAGGCCGCCGCCGGTGAAGCCATTGGTCCCGGAGAGGAATGTCCCGGAGGTGGAAATCACGGTCACGGCGTCATCGGAAGGATTCGTCACCCAGGCGTTGCCCGCCCCGTCGACCGCGATCCCACTGGGGCCGCTCATGCCGCCACCGGCGTAGTTGAGAGTGAGAGACAAATCGTTGGCGGAGCTGAAGAACGGCTGGAAGGGACTGGTGCTGGTTGGTAGTCCGAGCAGAGCGGAGACATTGCCATTCGGATTCTGCGCGAAGTGGATGGCCGCCGCCGCCGTATCCGTAGTAGGCGCCGCGCCGTAGGTTGTGTTAATGAAGAGCGTGCTGCATCCAGTGGAGCTGCCACCGCTGGAGTTGACGCAGGCTGCCAGGAAGTCGGCCACAGTGTTGATCCTGGTCACAGGAACGGTGACGTTGCTGTTGAGAGGGAAGCTGGCATTGGGAAGTCCGCTGGCCTGGTTCACGATATTCAGCGCAGTATTGAAGGCGTTGGCTAAACCGGTCCCTGAGAGCGCATGGCCCGTTACGGCGCTAGGAGCGCCGATATGCACCGGGTCGGTGGCAAAGCCCGCCAGCGCAAAGGCCGTCACCACTGTGCTGACCTCATTCATGGCTACGAACGTAACGCTCGGGAAGGCGCTGCTGGCAGTCGCACTGGCGCAGTTGCCCACCACCGCCATCAGTGTTGCAGAAGAATTGGCACCGCTGGGCGTGCCAATTCCGTTGACCTGCGGGTCTCCACCAGTCGAATACAGGTAGACCTGGGTGTTCGGTGTGCAGGCAAAGGCCCCGTTGATATCGAAGTTGCCTGCTTCATCCGTGATGACATAGAAGTTCCCGTTCCCATCCGCTGGATTTCCCGTTGCGGAGGTCAGCAATGAGGTCGAGGCATTGCTCGAGGAGGCGACGATACCGCTCCCGCCATAGGCGGCCGTGCTGGCGGCATACATATAGACGTGCGCGCCATTGAGCGACTGCTGGCCTCCGTGAACCACGCCTCGAATATGCACCGCGGTCTGTGTCGAAGTATTGGAAAGGTCTCCGAAGCTCGCCGAGCAGCCGGTCAGCCCAAGCACAAAAGCCAAGCCCAGTACGCTGGCCACAGACGAGAAGGATAGAGGATGGTTTCGCATAGGTCTCCTAGAAGGGAACGGTAGTCATATTCGTAAAAACGTACGCAGAACAGGGACCCGAACTCCAGAGAAGAATCTACGGCCGTGTGCCCAGGTTGCTGCTTCCGTCCGTCGTAGGAATAACCGGCAGACCTGCAGCGATCGGAGTGATCACAGGGGTGATATTGCCTCCTGGGTTCTGCGCGAAGTGGATGGCTGCTGTTGCTGTATCAGTGGGCGCTGTGCCGTAGGTGGTATTGGAGAAGAGTGTGCCGCATCCAGTGGAGCCTGCTCCGCTGGAGTTGATGCAGGCTGCCAGGAAGTCCGCTACGGTGTTGATTCTGGTCACAGGAACTGTGACATGGCTATTGAGCGGAAAGGTCGGATTAGGAAATCCGCTGGCCTGGTTCACGATATTCAGGGCGGTATTGAAGGCGTTGGCAATGCCGGTCCCGGAGGCGGCATGGCCCGTCACGGCGCTGGGCGCGCCGATATGCAGAGGGTCGGTGGCAAAGCCCGCCAACGCAAAGGCTGTCACAGCCGTGCTGACCTCATTCATTGCCACGAACGTAACGCCCGGAAAGGCGTCGCTGGGAGTCGCACTGGCGCAGTTGCCGACCACAGCCATCAACGTGGCCGCGAGATTCGGTGTGCCGGCAACGCCTTGGCCCCCCAACTGCGGATCTCCGCCGATCGAATACAAATAGACCTGGGTATTCGGAGTGCAGGCAAAGGCCCCATTGATATCGAAGTTGCCCTCTGCATCCGTGGTCACATAGAAGTTCCCGTTCCCATCGGCTGGATTCCCGGTCGCGGCAGTCAGCAACGAGGTAGACGCATTGCTCCAGGCGGCGGCGATGCCGTTGCCGCCGTACGCCCCTGTGCTGGCGGCATACATATAGACATGCGCGCCATTGAGCGGCTGCTGGCCTCCATGTACGACGCCTTTGATGTGTATGGCCGTCGCCGTGGGAGCGTTGGAGATATTCCCGAAGTTCGCTGAGCACCCGCTCAGGATAAGTACGCTGGCAAGGCCAACAGAAGTGACCACGAAAGAGAGTTTTAGAGACCTTGTCTTCACACGATATTCCCCCTTGCCAGGGGTGATGCGCTGGACGTAGCTGCGATGGTCTCCCCTATGACGTTTTTGATGTATGGATGTAATTCATCCAAACATACTCGAGTCAAGGTCGATCAGGTAGAGCCAGATCGAAGGTTTCCATGGTGCCAGATTCATCCGGAGGGGCTCTTCAGGAGGTTTTCGCATCGTTCTCCAACACCGGAACTGTCGTCTTATGTGGAAACTTACACAGATTGCAGCTTGAACTCCAGATAGATTAATTAACAGCAGATCGCCTGCACTTTGAACAGCAAAATGTAAAGTTCCATCGGAAAGAACGCGGATTTCGCCCAACGGCTCGCTACCTTGTGTGGCATAGGTGTAGAAAATCTGGAGTAAAGCTTTGAGAGTACAGAACAAAGTCGCCTTGATTACGGGCGGCAGCAGTGGAATTGGTTTAGCAACAGCCAGACTGCTTCGAGCAGAAGGGGCGAGAGTCTCAATCACAGGCAGGGATCAACTCAGGCTGGATGAAGCGGCAAAAGAACTCGGTTCGGACTCCCTCGCCATCAAAGCAGATGTCTCTGACTTTCCCGCGATGGAAAGAGCCATAGAACGCACGGTCGAAGAGTTCGGGAAGCTCGACATCGTATTTGCAAATGCAGGACTCTCGATTCCGACTCCCCTTGGGCGCTCTTCGGTTGAGATCTTCGAAAGCGTGGTGAACGTCAATTTAACATCAACCTTTTTTCTGATTCAGGCGTGTCTGCCGTACCTCAATGACGGCGCTTCGTTGATATTCAATGGTTCAGTCCAGAGCGTTAGCGGCAGGCCAGGATGGTCGGCCTATGCAGCCAGCAAAGCCGCTCTGCGGACGCTGGCCAGGGTGCTGGCCTCTGAGCTATCTCCTCGCGGCATTCGCGTCAATGTCGTGACTCCAGGCTCCGTGGACACCCCTCTCCTGGACGCCGCAATCTCGAGTCACGCCGAAGATCGTGACCCGTTTATCGAGAAGCTAAAGGCAGCCATCCCACTCGGTCGCATGGGCCGGCCACTCGAAGTCGCGAACGCGGTTCTCTTCCTCGCATCGGAGGAATCCTCTTTCGTGCAAGCGAGTGAGATTGTCGTTGACGGCGGAGCTACGGGCGCATTCTCGGGAGCGCCAATTTATAAACGATGACCTTCAGTCTTCAACGCCGGATAATCGACGCGGGAATCGAAAGATAGGTCATACGCTTGGCCTCTTTACGTCCGCGCGCAACCGAATCCAGCACCAGCCCACAGACCATCGAGAGGAACGAAAGCAGCACGATGCCCGTCGAGAGAATCGCCGTCGGAAAGCGTGGGACCAGGTGCGTCCGGTGGAACTCGATCAGAATAGGAAGGCTCAGACCTACACCTAGAACGAACAGAATGACTCCGCTAATCGTGAAGAACTGCAAAGGGCGCTGATCCTTAACCAGCGCAACGATCGTAGCGAGGATACGAGCTCCGTCCTTGTAGGTATTCAGCTTGGAGGTGCTGCCTTCGCCGCGGTCGCGATACGGGGTCTCGATCTCGCCGAGTGGCATCTTGAGCTCCAGCGCATGGATAGTGAGTTCCGTCTCCGTCTCGAAGCCGGAGCTGAGGGCAGGGAAGCTCTTCACGAAGCGGCGGCTGAAGACGCGGTAGCCCGAGAGCATGTCCGTAATGCGATTGCCGAAGATGGAGCGAACGATGCCGGTAAGCATCGCATTCCCGAAGCGGTGGCCGCGGCGGTAGGCTGCCGCGATGTTGGTGACGCGCGTACCCGTAACCATGTCGATGCCTTCGGAGAAGAGCATGTCGAGCATGGGAACGGCGCTGGCGGCCTCGTAGGTGTCGTCGCCATCGACCAGCACATAGGCATCGGCCTCGATGTCCGAGAACATGCGGCGGACGACGTTGCCTTTGCCTTGCAGTCGCTCGACTGAGACGAAGGCTCCTGCGGCACGGGCTACTTCAATGGTGCGGTCGGTAGAGTTGTTGTCGTAGACGTAGATCGTCGCCGAAGGAAGCTCACGCGCAAAAGCCTTAACGACCTTACCGATAGCAGCCTCTTCGTTACGGCAGGGAATCAAGACCGCAATACGCGGCAGAGTGTCCGAAGCGCCAGATCGCGCTGCCTGATTGTTTGAAAGTTGTTCCCCCATTGCTTCCAAAGGCTATCACCGATAGACGGCGGGACGAGACACTTTTCCGCGCCGTGTTGAGGTCCGGGCTCTAAAATGGGCTCTATGCCGCTCAATAAAGAATCCAGGCTGGAGCGCCCCTTGCGGCTGGCCGCTCTCGGGTTATCGCTTTTCTTTGTACTGTCCTTTCTCTTCATCGCGCTGCATCGTCTGCACTACCCGTTCGAGGTGGATCGCGTCGAGAGTGGCATGATGACCTCGGTCTGGAGGCTGCGGCACGGCTACCCGCTCTATGCGGCGCCGAGCCTGGAGTGGGCTCCCTATCTGTACGCTCCGCTGTTCTTTTATCTTTCAGCCGCGTTGTCCAAAGTCATGGGCCTCAGCTACGCCCCGCTGCGAATGGTGTCGATTCTCTCTACGCTCGGTAGCTTCAGCGTGATCTTCCTGATGGTCTGGAAGGAGACAAAGCGATTCGCGGCTGCCGCGGTCGCGGTTGGACTCTTCGCCAGCCTGTATGTCTTCGTGCTGGGCTGGTTCGACGTAGGCCGAGTCGATTCGTTGTCGGTCTTCCTATTTCTTCTTGCGGTGCTGGCGACGCGGCGAGCGCATCCTCTGCTGGCGGCAGTGATGTGGCTATTGGCCTTTCATGGCAAGCAAACCTTTTTGCCCCTGGGGCTGGCGATCTTCCTCGTGGAGTGGCAGCGGCCTAAGCGCATGTTGATGGGGATGGCAGCCTTTACGGCGATGGCTTGGGCCAGCGTCGTCTGGCTCAATCATCTAACGCAGCACTGGTACAGCTTCTATGCGTTCGGCACGTCGGGCGCGTTGGGCTGGGCTCCGCGGGAAGCAGCGATGTTTCTGCCTCATGACTTTTTTGAACCCCTGCCGGTTGCCGTGATTCTGATCCTGATGGCTGTGTTGCTGGCCCCCATGCGCTGGCGAGAGCGTGACGGATCGTTCTTCGCGATCGTGACAGCGCTCCTGGGCGGGGCGGTTTGGTTCGTTCGAGCCCATGGCGGAGCCAATATCAACGCAACGATTCCGTTGTACGCCTGGGTGGCCATTCTCACCGGAGTGGCGGTCCATCGGCTGCTCGTGCTTTGGGAAACATCCGAGTCCGTGCCCTCTTTGGCACGTGTCTCAGTCCCGGCACTGCTCTGGATGGCGCTGACGCTGCAGCTGATGGCCCACCTCTATCGGCCCGGACAGGTACTGCCGGTAGAGGGATCGTTGGCAGCGCGCCAGCAATTCATGGAAGACTTGCGCGCGACGCCAGGGGATGTGTGGCTCGTAAACCACAGCTATGACGGCCTGATGGCGGGTAAGCCAATGCACGCCGAGATGGATGCTCTGGATGCCGTGCTGGGCCGGGGATATCAGCCGGCTGTACAGGAGTTCCATCACCAGATTGCTGGGCAACACTTCACCGCAGTCGTGCTGGACCGTGGTCAAGGAAGCTATGAACCGCCGGGGCTCTTCACGACGCCACCCTTCAGCGACGTCTATGTTCTGCAGGTCGCGGCCCCCGGCGCGGCGGTCGACCAGCCAAGCCTCGTGCTGCTGCCCTGTGCGGCTGCTTCCGCTCCACAACCTCAGCCCGGACTGTTAAGCCTGGATGCAGGTTTCGTGGATCGTTCGCGATGCAAGCCTTGAGTCTTCGATGGAAGGCAGAAAAATGGCGGCCCGTCAAGGCCGCCATTTTTTCTTATGCCTGAAGCGCAGGCTCAGGTAGTTCCGTCAGTCGTTCGGTCAGCAAATGCTCAAGCCCCTCAAGCGCCTTGGAGAAGCCTTCGATGCCTTCCTTCAGCTTGTCGTGCGCCATGCGGTTCTCAGCATGCATCTTGTCGAAGGTGGCCTTATCGACCGTAATCTTCTCGATCACATCGTCTTTGGAAGCAGCAGGGTCGAGCTTGCGAACCAGTGTACCCTCGGTTGTTTGCAGCTCTTCGAGCAGCTTGGGTGCGATGGTAAGCAGGTCACAGCCGGCCAGTTCGGTGATCTCGCCGGTGTTGCGGAAGCTCGCACCCATCACGACGGTCTTATAGCCGAACTTCTTGTAGTAGTGATAGATCTCTGTGACCGAGTGGACGCCGGGGTCATCCGCACCCTTGTAGTCCTTACCGGTATCCTGCTTGTACCAATCGAGGATACGGCCGACGAACGGCGAGATCAGCGTAACGTGGGCTTCCGCAGCGGCGACGGCCTGGTGCATCCCGAAGAGCAGCGTCATATTGCAGTGGATACCCTCTTTTTCGAGGATCTCAGCGGCGCGGATGCCCTCCCACGTAGACGCGAGCTTGATGAGCACGCGATCGGTGCCGATACCGGCTTCAGCGTACTGCTTGATGATGTCGCGCGCCGCAGCGAGGGAACCCTCGGTGTCGTAGCTCAGGCGCGCATCCACCTCGGTGGAGACGCGGCCCGGGACGATGTCGAGAATCTTGAGGCCGAAAGCCACGGCCAGCGACTTGAACGCCGAAGCAGCGACATCCTTGTCGGACGTGCCGGCGGGGGCCTTCGCGCGTGCGGTCTGCAGCACGCCGTCGACGATAGGCTGATACTCGGGCAAGGCGGCAGCAGCCGCAATGAGCGAGGGATTCGTCGTCGCGTCGGTCGGTTTGTACTTCTTGATGGCATTGATGTCGCCGGTATCGGAAACCACCGTGGTCATCGACTTAAGCTGATCTAGCAGGTTTGACATAGCAAAACTCCTCGGTGAGGACAGTGTGGGGCGCGGTTCGATCGCGCGTAGGAAGTCCATTATAAATCGCTTTGCCTCTGTTCGCTGTCGTTCGACCTGGCACCGTAGTCTCATGTGAACCTCCCATGAACGGTCCCTGAGCGGAATGAGCCGTCTTTTCTGCCTGTTGGGCGGATAATCCGCGGGAAGTCGCATCCAATGACAAAGATAACCAAGAAGGCAGGTTCAATGAGTGACGAGAAACATGGTGGTGAGCATTCGCATCGTGATACGGGTCCGCACCCCCCGCATCCCCAGGGCATTCCCTATTGGCAACGCGCTCATAAGGACTGGAAGTTCTGGGTCGGCGTTATCTTCATCGCCGTAGCGATCGCGGTCTATGTTCTTACGCTGGATCTATCCACGGTTCCTCGTCCCCAGCCCTAACCCCAATGTCACACACTTTGTGACTAACTATCCCATCTTCTTGGTGCGCAGTTACATGAACACAACAAGCTCAATGGAGCGAAGGGGTTCAAACGGCCACGGGTCCAAGCCCCAAAGGGGCGATATATACCAGCCTGGGGTGGAAGCATTCAGCGAGCGTCTTTTTGCTCGCTGGATGCTGTAGCCCCAGGTACGAGGCCAACCAAGGGTCAAGCGCTGAAAGCGCGATATATCTCGTTTGCACTGGCCAGATATACCGGGCTTTCAGCCCTCGATTTCTTTGCGGGGCATTCAACCATATCCCCGGCCCGTAATTACTTGTCCTCCCTGTGCTGGTGATTGGCTCTAGCCCCGGGCAGCAATGAGCTTTTCGTATAGCTCGATCGTCTGATCCGCGATAGCGGTCCAGGAGAAGTGCTCTTCCACCCGCTTGCGCCCGGCTTTTCCCATCTGTTTCGCCTTCGCAGGATCAGCGAGCAGTTCGGAAATACGCGCGGCCAGATCACGCGCAAACTGCGCCGTGTCGACGGGAAACGTCGTGACCGGGTCGGCGGCAAACGGCACTAAATGACCTGTTTCGCCCTCAACGACCACCTCCAGAATCCCACCTGTAGCGCTGGCTACCACCGGCGCCCGGCAAGCCATCGCCTCCAGGTTGATGATGCCAAAGGGCTCATAGACCGAAGGGCAGCAGAAGACCGCGCAGTGCGAGTAGAGCTGAATCGCATCCTGCTTGCTAACCATGTTCTCAATCCACACGATATTGCCTCCCGCGGCTCGTGCTGTGGCAACTTTTTCCTGGATCTCGGCAGCGATCTCGGGAGTGTCGGGAGCACCCGCGCAGAGCACAACCTGCGTGCCCGCCGGCAGATGCTGAACGGCTTCGACCAGATGCGTCACACCCTTCTGCCGCGTGATCCTACCGACAAACAGAACGTAAGGCTTCGTCTCATCCACGCCAAAGGTGTGTAGCGCAGTAGTATCGGGCGTCCACTGGTACTGGTTCAGGTCGATGCCGTTGTAGATCACGTGAATGCGCGCTGGGTCAACATCGGGATAGGCCTTCAGAATGTCGGCCTTGGTGCCATTCGACACCGCGACAACAGCATCGGCATCCAGAATAGCCGTCCGCTCTATCCACGAACTTAGTGCGTAGCCGGTGCCAAGCTGCTCCGCCTTCCACGCGCGCAGTGGCTCCAGCGAGTGCGTCGTCAGCACGAACGGAATGTTGTACAGCTTCTTCGCCAGAAACCCCGCCATCGACACATACCAGGTGTGGGTATGGATGACATCGAGCTTCTCCAGATGAAGCTGCTGCAGCAGGTTCAGCGAGAGCGCCTCGAGCGCTCCCTTGAACTTGGCCTGGGTGCCGTGCGAGATCAGCGGCCACGGGTTCTCAAAGTGGACATCGAGATGCGCCTCATGCGGAGTCTCGAGTTCTTTCAACCCATCATGGTCCGGAGCATCGCCCCAGGCATGGACTTCGACCTCGATCTTCCTGGCGAGTTCACGCGAGAGATACTCAACGTGGACGCCTGCGCCTCCGTAGACGTAGGGTGGATATTCACGGGTCATCAGGCCTACACGCATGAAAAGGGCTCCTTGGAATGCATCTGCGCATACACAGCAGGCATGGATCGAATTTTACGGGAAGAATGTAAATCGCCACCCAGCAGGCATCTTTTCCATCGTTAGCTAGTGATAGCCTTGCCCTGGATAATCGATGCCCACTGTTGTTACTCACGCTGCTGTTCCACTCGCCATTGGCCTGGGTCTTGGAAAGAAGGCCGTTTCGCGACAACTCCTGATCGCTGGAATCGCCGCATCCATGTTGCCCGACCTCGATACGCTGGGCTTCAAGCTTGGTATCCCGTACGGTTCTCAGTTCGGGCATCGCGGATTCACGCACTCTCTTTTCTTCGCTGGCGTCATGGCAATTGTTGCGGCCGGTATGTATCGAGCCCTGCGAACGACGGCCATCAAAGCTTTTGCTTTTGTCTTTCTGTCTGCGGCCTCGCATGGACTGTTAGACACCTGCACAACAGGCGGACGCGGAGTGGCTCTCCTCTGGCCATTTTCACTCCATCGCTTCTTTGCGCCGATACGTTTTATCCGTGTCTCGCCGATTGGCATTGCGCGGTTTCTCTCGGGACGAGCCAACGCTGTCCTTCTCTCCGAACTTCTGGGTGTATGGATTCCAATGGCTCTGTTGTTCTTCGCTCTGCTGGCTCTCCGTAAAAATGCAACCCGCTAAGGGAGTTCTTCATTTAGCGCACAACCCGGCATACATAAAAACGACCCAAACATCTGTCATTTCGACCGACCAACGGGAGTGGAGAAACCTCAGCATTTTGCAGGTGCTTGCATTACCAAAAAAGTCAGATGGGACAGATCGGCCTACGACGGCCTTCATTTTGGAAGTAAGTGGCATTGCTCTGAAGCTCTCTGTTCACCCGCTTAGAATTGCTGATACATGAGAGGCGAGAAACGATGAAGTTCAGATTCGCGGTCACAACGGCAATCGTGTTTGCCATAACCTTTGCCGTATCGGCGGAATCACAATCATCCGCCGCCGCCCCCAAAACACCCGAAGACGCTCGCCTGAAGGCGATCTACACCGCCGAGTCCGCCTGGCGCAAGGCGCAACCCGGCGGCTCCGACGATGAGAACGACGAGACCATCCTGCCCGAGCTGCCCAAGGTAGATGCAGTCACCCAGCAGGCCGATCTGGCGCACTGGACAAACGTGAGATCGCAACTCGACGCTCTGAAGGTGAAAGCTCTCTCGCCCGCGGAGACCATGAACTACCGCGTCTTTCGCTCGCAGATCGAGGTGCTGATCGATAGCGAAAAGTTTCGCGACTACGAGATGCCGGTGAACTCCGACAGTGCCTTCTGGTCGGGCATCTCGGACCCACCGGTCAACTCCTTCAAGACGGCCGAGGATTACACCCACTACGTCGCACAGTTGCATGACACACCGCGCTTCTTCAACGAAGAAGTCGCGAACATGCGCGCCGGCCTGGCACGTCGCTTTACTCCACCCAAAGTCACCCTGAAGGGCCGCGATCTTTCCATTGCCGCGATTGCCGAGGCAAAGCACGCGGAAGACACGCCATTCTGGAAGCCCTTCGCCACGATGCCGGCCTCGATCCCCGCGAGCACGCAAGCCGAGATCCGGCTCAACGCCCGTGTCGTCATAGAACAGAAGATCATTCCGGCCTACGCGTCTTTGCTTAAGTTCTTCCGCGAAGAGTATCTGCCCGGAGCGCAGGAGTCGCTCGCCGCAGAGAGTCTGCCGGACGGCAAGGCCTACTACCGGTCGAAGATTCTCGAATACGCCACAGTGGACCTCTCACCCGCGCAGATCCACGAGATCGGCCTGCATGAGATGGCCGGCATCCACGCCGAGATGCTCGCCGCGATCCAGCAGACCGGCTTCAAGGGCGACTTCCCCGCATTCCTCCAGTACCTTCGCACCGATCCGCAGTTCTACGCGAAGACGCCGGAAGAGTTGCTGATGCGCGCAGCCTTTATCGCCAAGGAGTTCGATGGCGTAGCCGCACGCTACTTCGGCTATCTGCCACGAGAGCGCTTTGGCATACGCCCGGTCCCGGCGGAGATTGCGCCTTTCTACACCTCGGCCCGTGGCGGCCCGGGAGTGTACTTCGTGAATACCTACGATCTCCCGTCGCGCGGCCTGTTCGCCTTGCCCGCACTCACCCTGCACGAGTCCGCGCCGGGTCACGCCTTCCAGATTCCCATAGCCATGGAGCACAAGGACCTACCGAAGTTTCGTGGCGCGTACATCTCAGCGTACGGCGAAGGATGGGCCGTCTACTGCGAGCGGCTCGGCACGGAGATGGGCATCTATCACACCCCCTATGAGACCTTCGGCATGTTGAGCTATCAGGCTTGGCGCGCGGCACGGTTGGTCGTCGATACCGGCATTCACTCGCAGGGTTGGACCCGCGAACAGGCCCGGCAATATCTGCACGACAACACGGCGCTCTCCGACCACGAGATCGAAACCGAAGTCGATCGCTACATCTCCTGGCCGGGTCAGGCGCTCTCCTACTATCTCGGCGAGCTGTCGATCCTCAAGGAGCGCCACAAAGCAGAGGCTGCCCTGGGCACGAAGTTCAACATCCGCGCCTTCCACGATGCCGTGCTGGAGACCGGCTCGGTGCCGCTCCCCGTCCTCGAAGAGCACCTCGACCAATGGATCGCGGGCGGCGGAGTCGGACCCTATCCGGAGATGGAGAAGTAAGGGCAAAGACCGCTACGACACCCTCTGCGACCTCTGCGAAACCTCCGCGTCCTCTGCGTTAAAGCTTTTGCTGTTGCTTGTTCTTCGTGTAGTGAAATGCTCTACACTATTGGCCTCCGCTGTGTTCCGTAAACTTTCACAATTGCAACTGCAATCGCAATATAGTAAAACTTCGAATCATACTGCGCGTCGAAGCAACAGGAGAAATAAATGCGTCCAACTCTTTCTGTGACCGGTCTTTCGGTCAGTGCCCTTTGTCTGTTCTCCTTAGCTGCCGGATTGCCGTCGCTAGCCCAGGATCATCACGGCAACGAGAAAACCACCACGACAACCACCACTACCGTCGCCCCCGAGCCGGATAAGAAACCCGCACCGCCTCCAGTCGATTCTGTAACCGAGGGCTCCGTAACGGTCGAAGGTGGCAAGGCCATCGCGTATAAGGCCGTCGCCGGCATCATCACGGTCGGTTCGAGCGACGCGCAGGACGCGACTCTTGGATTGGACGGCAAGTTGCTGCCGGACTCCGGTGTGGACCTGCCCGTAAAGCTCGAAGATCAGCCCGCCACATCGCGCATGTTCTATACGGCCTACTTCGCCAAGGGCGCGGACGCCGGCACCCGGCCGGTAGTGTTCTTCTACAACGGCGGTCCCGGCTCGGCGACGATGTATCTGCGCATGGGCAGCATGTCTCCTGTGCGGGTCGTCACGCCGGACACACAGCACCAGTTCGGTGGCCCCTACAAGATCGTGCCTAATCAGTACAGCCTGCTGGACGTCGCCGACCTGGTCTTCATCGACGCGCCGGGCACAGGCTACAGCCGCGTGCTGGGCAAGGACGCCTTCAAGTCCTTCTACGGCATCGATCAGGATGCAGGTGCCTTCGACCGCTTCATCCGCCGCTTCCTGACCAAGTACGACCGCTGGACATCGCCCAAGTTCCTCTTCGGCGAAAGCTACGGAACCACACGCGACGCCGTGCTGAGCGCATCGCTACAGCAGAACGGCGTAGACCTGAACGGTGTGGTGCTGTTGAGCCAGATCCTGAGCTTCAACAACTCTGCCGACGGGTCCGACGGCAATCCAGGCACGGACAACGGATTCTTCCTCGCACTGCCGAGCTTCGCAGCCACGGCGTGGTATCACCACAAGGTGCCGAACCAGCCTGCGGAGCTAGACCCCTGGCTGCATGAGGTCGAGCAATACTCGGTTGGGGAGTATGCCTCCGCTCTGCTTCAGGGCGCGGATCTGGACCCCACCAAGAAGGCTGCTGTGGCGGCTAAACTGGAAAGCTACACAGGCGTCTCTCAGGCCCTGTGGATCAAGGCCAACTTGCGGCTGACGGGTGGCGAGTTCTCCAAGTACCTGCAGGATGGCAGCGACACGACCACGGGCCGGCTGGACTCCCGCTACGAGGGGCCGCACCTCGACCCGTTGAGCGCGGGTGCAGACTATGACCCGTTTACCGAGGCCATCGGATCGGCCTACCTGGCGGCGATGAACGCTTATGCGCACCAGACGCTGAAGTTCGGCGACAACCTGACCTACAAACCAAGTGCGCGCGAACCCGGCTTCAACTGGGACATGAAGCACAACGGGCAGGGCGGCGGATGGCCGGGCACGAGCTTGAATGTGTCGGGGGACCTGGCCTACACGATGAAGGTGAACCCGAAGATGCATGTGCTGCTAATGGGCGGCTACTTCGACCTCGGCACGCTGTACTTCGGCGCGACCTATGAGATGAAGCACCTGCCCATTCCGGCCTCCTTGCAGAAGAACATCGAGTACAAGTTCTTCCCCACCGGCCACATGGTCTACGTGAACGAGGACGCACTGCACGGTCTCCACGACCGCACCGCCGCATTCATCAAAGAGAACGAGGGCGGCCAGTAGATTCATTCCACGATCGAACATACAAAGGCCGGGCAAAGATGCCCGGCCTTTGTATGTAGGCTGCTTCACGAATAGTGTGCTGTAGGAATGAACCCCGCAGCTGTGGTGTATGGATGAACCACCACAGAACTGTCATCTCGACCGTAGCATGATGGTCTCATCGTCATGCGGAGTGGAGAGACCTGCAGATTGCTTGCGCTTGCACGTTGCCTGCATAGGGAAAATGCAAGTCTCTTGACGCAAAGCGTGATCCCAAAACCGTTATCCTCGGCTGCGGAGTCTCAGAGCCCCAAAGGGGCGGTATATCCCAGCCTGGGGCGCGAGCCCCAGGTACCAGGCCCATAACGAATCAAGCGCTGAAAGCGCGGTATATCTCGTCTGCACTAGCGAGATATACCGCGCCTTCAGCGCTAATCCCTTTTGCTGCCCACACAACCAGAGTGCATCTACTTCGCGCTTCAAACCTTTCGTATAGGCCCTGGATACTTGGCAACAGTAGTGTCGACCGTCAGCAAGGTAATTCCTTCCACGATCGCTTGTGCAATGAGCAGTCGGTCGAAAGGGTCCTTATGTAGGTTAGGCAGAGCGAACACCGCTATGCCATGCCGGCTTGTAACTGGCAACTCGACGTAACCATTGTCGAGTAAATTGCGGAGAAGCAGACGAGGATCGACCTGGAAGTCTTGCCGCCCGGCGGCAGCTTTGATCGTGATCTCCCAAAGGCTGGCCGAACTGAAGAATAGCTCGTTTTCGCTATCATTCAGCAAAGTCACCGCACGCTTGGGCATGCGTCCTGCACCAGCAGCCGCCCAGATCAAAAGGTGTGAATCCAGAAGCAGTTTCACTCGGACAGCCCGAAAAGTTCTTCGATCTCTTCTTTGAAAGAATCCTTGAAGTCAAAGCCATCGGGAATGGTCATCTGCCCCTTCATGAAACCAATCCGCTTCTTCGGTCTTTCTTTGGGCGCATCGAAGGCTACGAGTCTGACCATAGGCCTTCCGGCCTTGGCGATGACAACGGACTCTCCCTTCGCAGCTTTGTCGACGAGCTTCGAAAGTTGCGTTTTGGCCTCGTGCATATTGACGGTTTCCACTGCAGCCTCCATCGGACTTAGTCCACTTAGTCTAGTCCGATCATGACCTCTCATACAAGTTGGTATTGGGCCAGCAGTTGCGGGGGCGTCTACTCCAACAGAACATCTTAGAGCTTACGCAAAATCCGCAAAGTGACACGGAACCCAGCCCCAAAGGGGCGGTATATCCCAGCCTGGGGCGCAAGCCCCAGGTAAGGGAACTAGCAATGAATCAAGCGCTGAAAGCGCGGTATATCTCGTCTGCGCTGGCGAAACATACCGCGCTTTCAGGCCGCCTTCCCGACCCACCGAAACTCACGCGTCAAGCGAAGGCCGGCAAACTTCAAGTGCAACGGGTATTTCCTTCGCCGGCACTTTCCGATTGAGCAGGTACAACCCCGAAATCACGATAGCAACACCGACATACGCCGGCGCCGCAATGTGTTCATGCGCGATAGCGCCCCAGAACAATCCCCAGATCGGCAGGAGATACGTCACCGACACCACGCGCGTCGAAGAGATCCGGTCCAGCAAGCTGTAGTACAGCAGGTAAGCCAGCCCACTGCCGGCGATGCCGAGGGTGATGCCCGCAAGGATCGACTTCGTCTGCACATGAACAGGATGCGGGCCGAGCAGCGCGACCGGCAGGACCATGAGGCCGGCAAGACTGAGCTGTGTAGTCGCCAGGCCGATGGGATCGAGGCCCGCAAGCTTGGCTTTGGCGATAACTGTGGCAATGGCATATCCAGCGCTGGCCAGGGCGATGAAGAGAATCCCTATGGCATACGAGTGCACGGAGCGCACTGCAGACGTGTCGGCCCCATGCGAGTAGACCACCAGGATGACTCCGAAGAAACCGAGCAGGACGCCGGGAATCGTGCGGCCTTCGAACTTCTGCTTCATGAAGCTCAGGCTGAGCAGCACCGCCCAGATGGGTGTAGTGGCGTTGAGGATGGCGGCGATGCTGCTGGGAACGATGCGCTCGCCGATGGCGAAGAAGACAAACGGAATCGCGTTATTGAAGAGCGCAACCAGCAGCAGCCACACGATCAGGCGGCGCGGTGGCAAGGTGCGGCGCTTGGCCAGCAGTACGCTCCAGAGGAAGGCTGAGCCAAAGGTGACACGAATGAGCGCAACCCAGGTCGGGGGAAAACTCTGCACCGTCAGGCTGATGAGCAGGAAAGATGCTCCCCAGATAGCGGAGAGCAGCAGCAGTTCCAGTGTGTCGCGGAGTTTCATGCAAGCCTCCTTTGAGGCAAGGTGATGATGTAGCGTGACACTTCATAGGCATCGCGTCCAACGATTTGTTTCGATACCAATCATCGAAAAATGCGATAGTAGAGTCATGCTCGACCTGCGAGAACTGAAGACATTTCGTACAGTAGCCACCGAAAAGAGCTTTACCCGTGCGGCCAGCCTGCTGCACTATGCGCAATCGAGCGTAACCGCACAGATCCACAGCCTGGAAGAGGAGCTGGCGGTCCCGCTCTTCGACCGGATGGGCCGTCGCGTGGAGCTGACGTTAGCGGGGCGGCAGCTGCTCACCTACGCGGACAAGCTGCTGGACATGGCGGACGAGGCCAAGCGTGCGGTGCAGAACGACGGACAGCCGGCCGGCACGCTGACCGTCGGTGCACCGGAGACGTTGCTGGCGTACCGGATGCCTGAACTGCTGAAGCGATTTCAGGCGCAGTATCCGGCCATTCATCTCTCGCTGACCGCCAGCGAGAGTTGTGAGATTGGACCGGGCGGGACCATCCTCGCTCCGAACATCGATATTGCCTTTACGCTGGACGTTCCACTACGGAGCAGCCATCTCAAAATAGAGTGCCTGCGACCGGAGCCGATCGTGCTCGCGGTCTCCCCACAGCATCCATTGGCAGGCAAGAAGAAGGTCAAGGCGGAGGCGATCGCGCAGCATCAGGTGCTGCTGACGGACCGTGCGTGCAGCTACCGCGCGCTGTTTGAACGCACCTTGATCGGGGAGGGAGCGCCGGTGGGAGCGTCGCTCGAGTTCCTGAGCGTTGAAGCCATCAAGCAATGCGCTCTGGCTACCATGGGGATCGCGGTGCTGCCGGAAGTCGTCATCGCAAACGAACTGAAGCGCGGAACCCTGGTGCCCGTGGACTGGCCAAAGAAGCCGCTACTGGTCTTCACGCAGATGTTTCGCCATCAGGACAAGTGGATGTCCCCGGTAATGTGCGCCTTCTGGAACCTGACATCCTCTTTGCTCCAGGGCGAGCCAGCAAAGAAAAGCTAGCGGTTCTTTTCCACTCCACCCTTACTCTGTCATTTCGACCGACCAACGGGAGCGGAGAAATCTCAGCATTTCGCGGGTGTCAGCTGCCTCCTCATACGCATCCTTCGCATACGAGGGGGGCGACCATGCACCTCAAATCCCAAGACTCCGCAGCGCCGCCTCAAGAATGAACTCAGCATCCTGTTGCGGAGTTCGATCCGTAACGCCGTCGAGGCGGCGTTCGTTGCACCCGCGGGTCATATCCAGGATGGCCCAGCAGAGCGCATCGAAGTCCTGAGCCCGCAGCTCTCCGGTAGCGACACCTTCTTGGAAGATGGCGAGAAAACTGTCATGGCCGAAACGCAGGGCCTCGTTCGTCTGGCGGCGATGCTTGGGTTCGCGGCCAACGGTAAGCAGCAGGCGATAGAGGTTCTGCTGGCCGAGCCAGAACTCCATGCGGATGGCGATAGCCGCGGCCAGCTTGTCCCGCACGCCGTTGACAGCCGCTACGCGCTCCGCCACCAGCACTCGCAACTGATCCACGGTATGCCGCACAGCCGTCGCGTAGATGTCTTCCTTGGATTTGAAATAGAGATAGAGCGTGCCCTTGGCGATCTTCGCGGCAGCCGCGACATCTTCGGCGCGAGTGTCGGCGAAACCCTTCTTTCCAAACACCTTAATGGCGGCCGCGAGGATCTCCTGGCGGCGCAGTTCGGTCAGCACTCGGCGGCTGGACGAAGTCTTGGGAGCGGAAGGCACAAAATCAACCTAGCATATTGAGTCCATCGGCTGCCTGAGTGCTCTAATGACTGAGGAGTCATTTTTGTGACTGGTGGGTCAACAGCCGTAGAAGAAATACTGGAACTCGGACCGGAGGTGTTGTCGAGCCGCGACCTCCGGCCTCGCGTCACGCTCCCCAAAGCGCCAGAAGTGGCTCCTGAACCGCGCATCTTCAATCCCTGGATCATCGCCCTGGTAGTCACCATGGGCACGTTCATGGAGGTGCTGGACACCTCCATCGCGAACGTCGCGCTGCCCCACATCGCGGGCAGCCTCTCCGCCTCGCAGGATGAGAGCACCTGGGTGCTCACCAGCTATCTCGTCGCCAACGCGATCATCCTCCCCATCAGCGGCTGGATCTCCAGCGTCATGGGGCGCAAGAACTTCTATCTCTTTTCCGTCGTGCTTTTTACGGTGTTCTCAGCCTGCTGCGGCCTGGCTCCCACGCTGGGGATGCTGGTCGTCTTTCGCGTCCTGCAGGGCCTGGCCGGCGGCGGCTTGCAGCCCTCCGTGCAGGCGATTCTGGCCGATGCGTTTCCCGGCGAGAAGCGCGGCATGGCCATGGCCGTCTATACGATCGCGATTCTGTGCGCCCCGGTACTGGGTCCGACTCTGGGCGGCTGGATCACCGATAACTACTCCTGGCGCTGGATCTTCTACATCAATATCCCGGTGGGCATCCTGTGCGCGTTCTTTACCCGCATGGTGCTGGTCGACCCGGCGCACCTGACCGCGAAACGCCTGCTGCAAAAGGGCAAGAAGCTGCAGATCGATATCGGTGGCCTGGCTTTGGTGAGCCTTGGGCTGGCAACGCTGGAGATCGTGCTCGACCGCGGCCAGGAGCTGGACTGGTTCGGCTCGACGTTCATCGCGTGGTGTGCGGCGATCGCCGTCTTCTCGATTGCGGGCGCGATCCTGTGGGAGCTGCACGTAAAGAATCCCGTCGTAAACCTGCGGTTGCTGAAAGAGCGTAATTTTCTGTTCTGCTGCATGATCGTGCTGGGTCTCTATACGGCGCTCTATGCGACGACGTTCCTTCTGCCCCAGTTCATGCAGGAGTTGATGGGGTATGACGCGACCACCGCCGGGCTGGCCGTTTCGCCGGCGGGTTTGGTCACGATGATCGAGATCCCCATGATTGGCTGGCTGCTGGGCAAAGGCATGGATGCGCGGCGCATGATCTTCGTAGGCATCGTCACCATCGCTCTGGGTACCTGGTGGCTCTCGCTGGGCAACCTGCAGCTGGCCGAATCGAACTTTATCTGGCCGCGCGTCCTGCAGATCATGGGCCTGGGCATGACCACAGTGCCGCTCAGTACCATCATGTTCCGCTTTCTGCCGACGGACCAGAGCAGCAACGCTGCCGGCATCTATGCGCTGGTACGCAACGAGGGCGGCAGCATCGGCATTGCGCTCTCGAGCACCTTCCTGCAACGCGCCCAGCAGACCCACCAGACCTACCTCACGGCAAACCTTTCGACGTCTAACCCACTTGTCCAGCAAGCGTCGCATGCGATGGGCTCGGTACGGGGCGGAGCCGCCTCGGACCAGGCCTACGCCGGGCTGGCGCTGATGTATGAGCAGGTACACCGGCAGGCGTCCTTGCTGGCCTACATGGACCAATACCGCATGTTTGGCTACCTGCTGGCCGCCATGCTGCCACTGGTCTTCTTCCTCAAGCGCCCACCCAGAGTCGTCGGCAAGATCGAACTCGATGCCCACTAAAACTTATCCAACCTAGGCTTAGGTTAGAGACTCTCTTCTTTGAAATTACCCCCAACACTGTCATCTCGACCGGAGCATGACGGCTTTATGTCATGCGCAGTGGAGAGACCCCTGCATTTTGCCCGCAGCTGCAATGCTGCTCCAGGCAAAATACAGGGGTTTCTCCACCCTGAGCGGAGCCGAATGGGCGGCGGCAAAGAGCGCCGCCTTCTTCGGTCGAAATAACAAATGGGGGCACACCCGCTGTGGAATCCATCGCCCCCCCAAAAAATACTTCAAAACCCATGAACACTTTTGCCATCCGCCCGGTCTTGATCAATGAAGGGACACGGTGTCGCATCCGACGATGGCAGTTCCCAACCAGACACGCGAGGCCGCCTTTACGCGGATCGTCGCCGAGCACGCGCGGTTTCTCTACCGCATAGCCCATAGCGTCCTGCGCCATCCGCAGGACGCGGAGGACGCCGTACAGGACGCGCTGCTCAAGCTGTATCGCGGCGAAGCCTGGCAGGCGATGGAAGACGAGCGGGCATTTCTAGCCAGAGTGGTTTGGCGAACGGCGCTCGACCGGATCCGAATACGTCCTGCCGCCGTGGAGGACGAAGGTGCGGAGCTGCGATTGCCCGACGCAAGGCCTACGCCGGAGTCAGCAGTTGCGGAGAGCGATGAGCGGGCACTGCTGCACGAACTCATCGACACGTTGTCAGACGAACTGCGGGAGCCGCTGCTGCTCTCCGCCATAGAGGAGCTAAATTCGCGCGAGGTCGGTCTGATGCTGGGCCTGCCCGAGGGCACCGTGCGAACCCGGCTGATGCGGGCCAGAACAGAGTTGCGGGCACGGTTTGAGGCGAGAACGCTCAACCAGGTGGCTGTGGCAGGAATAGGGAGACGGCGATGAGCGAAGTGATTGCAATGCATGAGTTCGGCGAATTCAACGCACTGCTGCAGAGCGTTCTGGGGGAACGCGTCGCGACAGAGGCCCCCAGAGGATTGGAGCAACGGCTTCTGGCTCGCTTGGCGCAGGAAGAGACCTCACGGCCGTTTGCCTTCGCCGAGCGTGTCGCCACGCGAGCCAGCGCGGCTTCGATGGGTGTCGCTGTCGGAGCCCATGCGGCTGTGATTCTGGTGATCTTTGCGTTAGCCGCCCGGCACATACAGACGGCTGTACCGGGCAAGATGGTGATGACTCAGCTAATTACCCCTCACCTGCCGGTCGCACCGAACCTGGACCGGATCGGGGGCGGAGGAGGGCAGCACGATCTCGCGCCAGTCACGCAGGGGCATCTGCCCAGGCTGGCTCTGCAGCAGATTGTTCCGCCGATAGCCCCGCCAACCATCGCACCCAAACTGGCGGTGGAACCTACGGTCGTTGCTCAACCCGACCTGAAGATGGCCGACAGCACGATGCCCAACATCGGCAACCCGAACTCCTCGCTGAAGGGTTTTTCTCTGGGCGTGGGTAGCGGTACGGGTATTGGTTCCGGGGATGGAAACGGCATCGGGCCGGGTTCCGGGGGAAATACGGGGGGAGGGGTATTGCATGTTGGAGGTTCCGTGAGCCAGCCGGAGGTTCGCTATTACGTTGACCCAGAGTTCTCCGAGGAGGCCCGCAAGGCCAAGTTTTCCGGCAACGTCGAGGTCTACCTCTGGATCGACGAGAAGGGAAACCCCTCACACATCAAGGTTGCTCGAGGTGTAGGCATGGGGTTGGATGAGAAAGCTGTTGAAGCCGTCCGCCAGTACAAGTTCAAACCCGCGATGCAAAACGGCAAACCGGTCAAGGTAGACATGTATATAGACGTCAACTTCCACATCTACTGAGGCTCCTGAACAAAACGCTTGCGACCCAAAAGAGCCACGTTTCGTCACGAATGCCGTCGCGAAACGTGGCTCCCTTTGCGCCCGTTGCGTCAAGGCCTTTCGCTCGCACCAACATATTTGTTCGATAATCGCACAGAATGAAGCCTTCTGAGACGTTTTGCAGCAGATTGCTGAAGATCTCAACATCCTGGCTCGTTTTCCCCAACGCTGTTACCCCGAGGTAGAGTATCGGTACGCTTCACAACAGCGAAATCAGGAGTGGACATGCGGGAACGAGTGAAAAGATCGGCCGTCGTGCTGACGGCTGTATTGGTTTTGGGTGGCGCAGCACGAATGCTCGCGCAGCAGGGGCCAACTGCCGACGCAGACAACACGGACAAGTACATCTGGCTGGAAGACGTCTCCAGTGACCGGGCCATGACCTGGGTGAAGGCTGAGAACGAACGCACCGCCAATGTGCTCGAAAACGACCCGCACTTCGCGGCGTATCACGAAGAGGCGCTGAAGCTCTCGCAGGCTCCCGATCGCCTGCCCTATCCCGACCTGCGCGGCGGCGATGTCTACAACTTCTGGCGCGATGCGCAGCATGTGAACGGAATCTTCCGCAAGACCAGCCTCGCCGACTACCTCGCCGCACAGCCCAAGTGGCAGACCGTGATCGACTACGACGCCCTGGGCAAGCAGGACAACGTGAAGTGGGTCGCGCATGGGCTGGACTGCCTCTATCCCGGAGACCACTACTGCCTGGTCGGTCTCTCTGCTGGTGGTGAAGACGCCGACACAATGCGCGAGTTCGACCTGAAGACCGGACAGTTTGTAGAGGGGGGCTTTACGCTCCCGCACAGCAAACAGAGCGCAAGCTGGCTGGACAAAGATACCTTGCTGGTCGCGCGCGACTGGGGTCCAGGCACGATGACCAAGTCGGGCTATCCGTTTGTCGTGAAGGAGTGGAAGCGCGGCACGCCGCTCGACACCGCGAAAGAAGTCTTCCGTGGGCAGGAGTCGGACATCAGCGCCGGTGCCTATACCCTCCACGACACGCAGGGCCACTCGCTGACAGTGTTCACACGCGGTGTGAGCTTCTTCGAACAGCAGAGCTTTGTGCAGACACCACAGGGGTTGAAGCAACTGTCCATTCCGCTGAAGGCGAATCTTTCCGGAATGATCGACGGACGCGTACTGCTCTCGATCAATGAGGATTGGACGCCTGCGGGACAGACCAAGAGCTTCAAATCAGGTTCGCTGCTGGATATGAAGCTGGCCGAGTTGGTGAAGGATCCCGCACATCTGAAGCCAGCTGTCGTCTTTGAGCCAACGGCACGGGAGTTTTTGCAGGGCACAGATACGACCAAGTCTCGTTTACTGCTGACTACGCTGGATCATGTGCAGGGCCGGGCGTACATCTACACCCCGACGCCGACCGGCTGGACCAAGAAGAGCCTGCCCGTACCGGAGAACTCGACGGTCGGAGTCGTAACTACCAACGAGAGCGACGACACCTTCTTCCTCTCCATCACAGGCTTTCTGACACCATCGTCCTTGTGGCTGGGCAATGCGTCAACGGCTTCGTTGAAGCTGGAGAAGACCGAGCCTGCTCGCTTCGATGCGTCGAAGGATGTAGTCGAGCAGTTGGAAGCGACTTCGAAGGACGGGACAAAGGTTCCATACTTTGTCGTACATCGTAAGAACATCCAGTACGACGGCTCCAACGCAACCCTGCTGAACGCTTATGGCGGCTTTGAGGTCGCGGAGACGCCTTCGTACTCTGCGAACATCGGTAAGCTGTGGCTGGAAAACGGCGGTGTCTTCGTATTGGCAAACATCCGCGGCGGTGGCGAGTTTGGTCCGGCATGGCACGAGGCCGGTCTCAAGACACACCGCCAGCGCATCTACGACGACTTCGCGGCGGTCGGAGAAGACCTGATCGCCCGCAAGATCACCTCGCCGAAGCATCTGGGCATCATGGGCGGATCGAACGGCGGTCTGCTGATGGGCGTCGAGATGACACAGCATCCGGAGCTCTGGAACGCCGTGGTCATTCAGGTGCCCTTGCTCGACATGCTGCGCTTTGAGCAGATCGCCGCCGGCGCAAGTTGGGTAGGCGAGTACGGTTCGGTCTCGATTCCGGAGCAGCGTGAGTTCCTGGCGTCGATCTCGCCGTACAACCAGCTCAAGCCGGATGTGAAGTATCCCGAGCCTCTGATCTTCACCACCACCAAGGACGATCGCGTGGGCCCGCAGCACGCCCGCAAGTTCGCCGCGAGGATGGAGGAGTATCACGAGCCGTTCTTCTATGACGAGATCATCGAAGGCGGTCACGCAGCGGGTGCCGACCTCAAGGAGCAGGCCAAGACCTGGGCCCTGACCTATACCTACCTGACGCGGAAGTTGATGGGAGAGTAGGGGCTAGCGTCATTGCTTTTGTTGTTGTCTGTTTCTCGTCGTCATCCTGAGCCGTAGGCGAAGGACCCCCTGATGCAGAGCGCGATGCAGATGTTTGTGGCGCGCTTTGCGCCAAAGGACCCCCGCATTAAGTGGTGGCACAGACGCAAAGCGCATCACAAACATTGGTGGCCTTTCGCTTTGCGTCTGTGGTGACACGAATGCGGGGGTCCTTCAGCTTCGCTTCAGGATGACGGCGAAAAGCGAAGAACAACAGCTCCGCATCTGGGCCACGATAACCAGCATGTTGTTTGATGCGTCTCTAACAAAGGTGTAGCCGTACAATCGAGGCGGCTCGCAGTACCCGGCTTTCACGCTGGGGAATCAAAGGGAGATCGTTCACAGATGCATTTGAACTGGCTACCAGTACGCGAGAATTGGGACAGCCAACTGCGCGCGGTGAAGACTCTGCCCCTCGCTGAGGTGGTGGCCCAACTTGGCGAACTGGCAGTCAGCCGGATGGATTTTTCGCAGGTCGTCCGCCTGGATCGCACCGTGCAGCGGTTTCTGGCTTGCCATCATGGTGAGCTGCCTGGCTTCGAGCGCGTCCGGCTGGCGATTCTCGGTTCAGCGACGACGGCGCATCTGGCCACGGGAATTCGTGTCGCTGGTCTGCGCCGCAAGCTGAATATCGAGATCTACGAAACCCCCTACGGCATGTATCCGCAGGAGCTGGCGGATAAGGCTTCGGGCTTACACCAGTTCCGCCCCGACGTTGTTCTGTTCGCGCTTGATGCGCGGCATCTCGCGGCGACCAAAAGCGCAGAGGTAGCGCTTGAGCTGATGCGCTGCTACTGGCGACAGGCGAGGGAGAGCTTCTCCTGCCAGGTGCTGCAGCAGACGGCGATGCCTGTCTTTCCCAACCTGATGGGCAATAACGAGGAGCGGCTGCCGCAGTCTCCGGCCGCGATCCTCTCGCGTATCAATGAGTCGCTGCGCCCGGCGGCTGCCGAGGCCGGTGTCGAGCTGTTGGCACTCGACCGGCTCATTGCATCGGAGGGCCTCGCCGCATGGTACGACCCCGGCATGTGGCACCACTCCAAGCACGAGGTCCACCCTTGCGCGGCGGAGATGTATGGCGAACAGGTAGCGCGTCTGGTAGCTGCTGGCCGCGGACGCTCGGCCAAATGTCTGGTGCTCGACCTCGACAACACACTGTGGGGCGGAGTGGTCGGCGACGACGGCTTGAATGGCATCGTGCTCGGCCAGGGCAGTGGACAGGGCGAGGCCTTCGTAGAGTTCCAACGCTATGTGAAGGGGCTCAGCCTCCGGGGAGTGATCCTCGCGGTATGTTCCAAGAACGATCGCGAGAACGCATTGGAGCCCTTCGAGCGCCATCCGGAGATGGTCTTGCGTATGAAGGACATCGCCTGCTTTGTAGCGAACTGGACCGACAAAGCCGCAAACCTGCGGAATATTGCGAAGCAATTGAATATTGGCCTGGACGCGCTGGTCTTCGTCGACGACAATCCCTCTGAGCGCGCACTCATCCGTCGCGAATTGCCGATGGTCGCCGTGCCGGAGATGCCGGAAGACCCAGCAGGATATGCCCCGACGCTTGCAGCAGCAGGCTACTTTGAAGGCCTGCGCACGACGGAAGAAGACCACTCCCGCTGCAAGCTCTACCAAACCAACGCGCAACGTGACCAGCTGCGCGAGACCGCAACCGACATCGGCAGCTATCTGGAGTCGCTGCACATGACGATGGCGGCAACTCCCTTCGACAGCCTGGGGCTGACGCGAATTACACAGCTCATCAACAAGACCAACCAATTCAACCTGACGACCCAGAGGATGACCGAAGCCGAGGTTGCCGCGCTGATGTCCGACCCCAAAATGGTGACCCTGCAGGTGCGGCTTGCCGATCGCTTCGGAGATAACGGGATCATCGCCGTGCTGATGGCGCGGATGTGCCCGTCAGGAGAGGCGATGATCGAGACGTGGCTGATGAGCTGCCGTGTGCTTGGCCGCAAAGTGGAAGAGGCCTGTCTGAATGTATTGGCGGAAGCCTGCGCCGGACGCGGGATGAAGAGGCTGGTGGGAGCGTACCGTCCGACGGAAAAGAACGGCATGGTGCGCGAGATGTATGGTGCGCTCGGCTTTGAACGTATCGAAATGGACGAGACGGGTGCCATGCGTTGGATGCTTCCGTTGGAAGGGTTTCAGCCAAGGCCCGCTCCAATACAGGTTGAAGGGATGCGCGAGGCGCTGGTTTAAAACTCGTCCAGCTCTGCAAATATTTCCTGAAGCGAAAGCTCTATCGGTGTTCCGGCAATGCGCAGCATTCCGTCTGCTGGCTGTTCGAATCCGCGAGTGGAAGCGTAGTAGGCTTTGCGCTTCCACGGGTCGAGCACCCAGATATTAGCTACGCCGAGCGCCGCAAACTCGTCTACCTTCGTCTGGAGTTCGGTTAACCGATCTTCTTCGGAGAGTACTTCAACGCAAAGGAGGGGAGCCCAGTGGACGATGCGGTCTTTGGGATCATGCCTATGAAGAATGCAGATATCGGGAATACGAAACCGCATTTCGGATACCTGGACCCGCTGTTCGGTGAGCACGCGAATATCCCAGTCCTGTTTGTGTATCCCGAAGATGCGCGTGAGGATCGCCTGTAGTTCTGAGTGTGGCTGCTCTCCCATGTTGCGCTCCTTCAGTTCACCGTCGAGATAATCGCAGTCGGGGTGATACATGCTGTTCAGGTACTCGCTGACGGGAACAAGGGCCAAGCTTGCCATCGCGCACACTCCGTAGACTTATCTTAGCTCTTTATGCGGCTCGCGGAGGCCCCGGCTAGAATGACAGTCGTATGTCCACACGCGTTCGTTCGTATTCCAAGATCAACCTCGGGCTCGCGGTCGGCCCGGCACGTCCGGACGGTTTTCATGGTCTTACGACGATGTACCAGACGCTGGCGCTGCATGATTTTGTGACGGTAAGTGCCCGGGCCTCATCCTCTACAACGATCCGTCTTACCGCTGACCACAGGGCTGTCCCAACGGATGCCCGGAACACGGCCTGGAAGATGGTCGAAGGCGCACTGGCTCGGATGGGCGTTGCGGCAGAGGTGGAGATCGACATCCAGAAGCGGTTGCCGGTGCAGGGAGGCATGGGGGCGGGATCTGCGAATGCCGTTGCCGCGCTGCTGGGGCTGGAGCGCGAGCTTGGCCAGGCGCTGCCCGGGCCGGAGCGGCTGGAGCTGGCCGCCGAGGTCGGTTCAGATGTGCCGCTGTTTCTGCTGGGCGGGTCGGTCCTGGGGCTGGGGCGCGGCGAGGAGGTCTATCCTTTGCCCGACCTGCCGGCGACTTCCTGTGTCGTAGCGATTCCGTCGGTAGGGGTGTCTACCGCGCAGGCATTTCGCGATCTGGATGCCAGGAGCGAGAGGCAAGAGACAGGCGCCGAGAGAGGGCCAGCGTTGACTTTTCAACAGCACCCCGATAAACTAAGTGAGTTGAGCCGCGTTCTGGCTGCTATCTGGACAACAGATGGTGTCGATCCTGGCCTCTCCGGTATCACTCGGCCCGGTCTTCGGGTCCAGCAGAGTGATCTGGCTGAGAATTTTCCCCTTCTCACGCTTGTCCGCACCGGGATCGAAAACGACTTCGAAGAAGTAGCGTTTTCACAGCATCCCTCCTTGCGTTCAACCAAGCGTGAATTGATGGGTACTGATTCCGGCGGCAGCGCGCTGTATGCGGCGTTGTCCGGTTCAGGTTCGGCGTTGTTTGGACTCTATGGGTCCCAGGCAGACGCACGCGCTGCTCAACAACGCGTCCAGCAGTCCGGCACGCAGGCAATCCTCACGGAGACTCTGCCTCGCGCGGCCTATTGGGATACGATGTTCGCAGAGTAGCTTTGCCGGTAAATGCGTATGAAGCGCACCGGCAGTACTGGGCGATCGACTAATGGTAGGTCAAGTGCCTTTGACGCACTTTGTCTAGGTTCGAATCCTAGTCGCCCAACCACTTAGCTCGTTCGCCAGGTTTAGTTCTCTAAATCCTCGAACAAGCAACAAGGGAACTTTTGATTTTTCGGCGATGGAAACTTTATTGCCAGAGGATTGAGCAAGACCCGCACATGTAACTCGGCACAAAGCCGATGCGCGGGAGTAGCAGAGTTAGCGGCGCAGCGGAGAAGGAAACACGATCTGCTGGCAGCCGATAGGGAACCGAAGTCTCGCAAGTATGCAGATGGCCGGTGCAGAAACAAGCCCGGCTGCAAGAAGTAAGACAGAGCAGTTTTGAGATACCCATAGGTCAACCAACCTGGAGGATTTCTACGTGAACGAACAAGACACGACTGCGGTTCCTTCCCCGAGTTCTAACAATGGCTCCAGTGCCACGGCCCAGGCCGAGCTGGAGCAGCCGAAGCAAGCTGCCGAGTTTGTATTGACACCGGCAACCTCTGCTTCGGGAACCAAGGCGGCGGCGGAGAAAAAACGCTCCTCGCGCCTGAGTGACGATAAGCGCTTCAAGATCTTCTCCGGCTCGGCGAACCGGCCGTTGACGGAGGAGATCGGTAAATTCCTGGGTGTACCCGTCGGAGAGACACGCTTACAGCGCTTCTCCGACGGCGAAACCCACTTTCAGCTCCTTGAAAATGTGCGCGGCGTAGACGTATTCCTCGTCCAGCCCACCTGCCACCCGGTCGACCAGAACCTTGTCGAACTGCTGATTATGATGGACGCGCTCCGCCGCGCCTCAGCAGGGCGAATCACGGCTGTGGTTCCGTATTACGGGTATGCGCGTCAGGACCGCAAAGACCGGCCTCGCGTGGCGATAACTTCAAAGCTCGTCGCAGACCTCTTGACGACTGCCGGAGCCAATCGCGCTCTCTTCGTCGACCTTCATGCAGCGCAGATTCAGGGTTTCTTCAATATCCCCGTCGACCATATGTTCGCCAGCCCGGTGCTGGTAGGTTACTTCCGCGACTTGAAGCTGCCGAACCTTACCGTAGTGAGCCCCGACGCGGGCGGCGTGGAACGCGCCAGATTTTTTGCAAAGAAGTTAGAAGTACCGTTGGCGATCGTCGACAAGCGGCGCACCGACATCAATGTAACCGAAGTGATGAACGTGATCGGCGAAGTGCGCGGACGAACCTGCCTGATCCTCGACGATATCGTCGATACGGCAGGAACGCTGGTGAAGACCGCCGATGCACTGCTCGAACAGGGAGCGGAAAAAGTTTATGCCTGCGCCTCGCATGCCGTGCTCTCTGGGCCGGCTGTGGAGCGAATCGCGAATTCGGGGCTGGAGGAGTTGGTTGTCACCAACACGATCCCTCTCTCCGAGGCCGCGCTGAAGGTAAGCAAGATCAAGGTGCTTTCGATAGCAGGGCTGTTAGGCCGGGCGATCGAGAGCATTCACATGGAGACGTCGGTTTCGACGCTCTTCAACTAAGCAGGGATTAGGGATTAGGGAACAGGGATTAGAAAGAGCGAACTGTTCCAGCTCTAGACTCATAAACCAGTGGCATGAAGCCGCGAAGGGAGCGAGCCGGTAGCGATAGGCGAAATTGGCAACAAGGACTAATCCCTGTTCCCTAATCCCTAATCCCTGCCTTTCGTGCCTGAAAGGAAAACAACATGGCAAGCAACAGCAAGATCGAAGCAGTGGTGGCAACGCCCCGCACCGGCACTTTCAACAAGAACCACGCACGCCGCGTGCGCGTCTCGGGTCTGATTCCCGCCGTTGTGTACGGCGCGGGCCAGGAGTCGGTGGCCGTCACGGTCGACCCCAAGGTCATCACCAAGATTCTGTACTCGGACTCCGGTCACAACACCATCTTCGATCTCACGATCGAAGGTAAGGGCGCGACCAAGGTCATGATCGTCGATTGGCAGAACGAGCCCATCAAGGGTAAGCTGCTGCACATCGATCTGAAGCGCATTGCGATGGACAAGGCTATGCGCGTGTCCGTACCGGTTCAACTGGTCGGTGTTCCCGTTGGCGTCAAGGCGAGCGGTGGCATTCTGGGTCAGGTGCTGCATGAGGTTGAGGTAGAGTGCCTTCCCGGCGATATTCCGAGCCACATCGATATCGATGTCTCGAACCTGGACATCAACGGCGCGATCCACATCTCGGACCTGCCGCACACGGACAAGTTGACCTTCCTCGATGAAGAGGATGCACTCGTTGCACACGTCACCCTGGCGAAGGCTGAAGCCGAGCCGGAGCCGGTTGCTGGCCCGTCTGAGCCGGAAGTCGCCAAGAAGGGCAAGCAGGATGCACCTGCTGCTGATGCTGCGGCTGCCGATAAGGGCAAGAAGTAATTGGAGGTTGTCAGTTTTCAGTGATCAGTTCTCCGTAATTGCGAGGCAACTGACAACTGAGAACTGACAGCTGAGAACTGAAAGGCATTACGGTTGTGAAACTGATTGTCGGTCTTGGGAATCCTGGTCCGGAGTACGCTTTCACACCGCACAATGCCGGGTTTCTGGCAGTGGACCGCATCGCGGAGATATGTGATGCGCAGATTGCCAACCGTCGCGGACGAGCGCTGACGGTGCGGACAAGGCTTGCAGGACACGATGTTCTGCTGGCTAAGCCCGAGACGTTTATGAACCTGAGCGGGCTTTCTGTAGCCGCTCTGTTGAATGAGTTGGAGCTTGGAGTAGAGGACTTGATCGTTCTCTACGACGAGCTGGCAATCCCGCTAGGCACGCTCCGTATCAGGGAGCGCGGCTCGGCGGGCGGGCACAATGGAGTGAAATCAATCTCCGGAGTGCTTGGCACGGAGGCGTGGCTTCGCATTCGGATTGGGATCGGCAAACCGCCGCTCGAAACCGGACGCGAGGTAAAAGCAGGAGGCACCACCTATCTGTTATCGCCAATGCGCAAAACAGAGTTAGTGGTGCTGGATGAAGTGCTCGACCAGGCAGTACGCGCAGTCGAAGCTGTGCTGACGAAAGGTGTCAGTGCGGCGATGAATGAGTTCAATCGCAAGGTTGAACCCGAGAGTTAAGAAAGACTAATCTTCCACACCGAACTTCGGAGTTGGGTAGGAAGCAACAACCGAAGCGGTGCGGGGCAGAACCCCGCAGAAAGAAATACTATGAATCGCACCTACGAAATCATGTTTATCGTTCGGCCCGACGTTGAAGAGGCCGAGCTCGACAAGCTCGTCGAGACCTTCTCCGGCTACGTCACCACAGGTGGCGGCGTTGTGAGGACCACCGAGAAGATGGGCCGCCGCCGTTTGGCCTACACCGTCCAGAAGTTCAACGATGGCTTCTACGTCCTGCTCGTTGTCGAAGCGCCCGCCTCGCTGATCTCCGAGATCGAGCGTCGCCTCCGCGTCTCCGAGCCGGTCATCAAGTTCATCACCGTGCGTATGGACGAGGAAGACAAGCGCGTGGCCAAGATCAAGGCTCACCGCGACGCCCATGTGAAGCGCAGCGCGCTGCCGACATCCAGCCCTGAGGCCGCCGCTCCG
>Ga0185299_10000344_pt1 | contig 136692 bp, 117 predicted proteins | sample PaiPotPPA55metaG_FD_128002 | JGI IMG/M metagenome (GOLD analysis project Ga0185299, IMG submission 128002) | Iron sulfur acid spring bacterial and archeal communities from Banff, Canada, to study Microbial Dark Matter (Phase II) - Paint Pots PPA... ...
CGATTATCTGTTCCTCGCTGAACCGGCTGCCCTTCATCTGTCCGTCTCCTTTCAGTGACGGACTCTACCTCTAAACTGCTGGGCGCGAGGGAGGCATGCCAAAGTTTGTGTTCGTCATCCGATGGCGGCAAATAGACCACTTCGCGTTATCAGACCCGCGACAATCGCCTCCTCGCCAAACATAGTCAGACCGTGGCTGGCGGGCCGCTTTCGGACGGCGAGCGTCGACCCCCCGACCCCCCGGGCGAAAAAATGGTAACCGCCCAAGCGCCCGTCGGTCACGCCAGATAATCCCGCCCCCGGGGCTGGGTCCGGCAAATCGGGCGCTGTAACCAGTCGGGCGCTGTACGTCAGTCCAGACCCAGCTCCCATCTCTATTCGACACGCAACCCCGAATTTGGCACGCCTTCGGTTTGCCGGCCATCTCTGTTACATGGCAGCCGTGTTCTCTAAAACCGACCTCGCGATTATCTTCGTTGTGGTCATAGGCGCTTTGTGCGCGGCTCTCTCCCAAGGCTGGATACAGCCGATTCAGGCTATCGTTGCTGTAGTGATTCTGGTCGTGGCCGCAGTCGGGTTGACGCTCTTCACATGAAGGAACGATCCCGATGCCTGAGAGAAAGCGGCTAAGTCACTGCGCGTAGTATCGCGAAGGATCCGACCTGACACCCATTGAAGAGAGCGAAACGAGGGCTGTTCGCCTGCCGGAGGTTAGACGAATCCGCGCTAAGTGAATAGGCGACCTAATGATTGACCGACTGTGCCACTCAGCAACGGCACCACTGCGCGAGCACTCGTCAGATCGTTGTTGAGACCGTTGCCTAGAATAACAGCGCTCTGCCCAATCGTTTCGTAAGCCGCGAATGCCGCTATGGAGAGCGAGGCGAAGATGAGCGCGTACTCGGTGAATGTCTGGCCGCGCGAACTCTCGCTAATCCAGATGTGAAGCTTCCAACATGAGTCGACGATATAAGTCGCCATAGGGTGTCTTGCTTTAATCATTACCGTCTCGGATGGCGGATAGCGGGATTCGCGGGCGAATCTTACTGCAACAGGATGGGGTGCAGCTGTCCGAAGGTGTTGAAGGTTGATGTAACAGATGTGAGTGCTACCTTTCCCAGGAAATAGGCGTTCAGCGTCTTGTTGGAGCCCTTGCCGTTGTAGGAGTCTATCCACATCAAAGCATAGCCCATGACCGGAAGTTGTACCGAGGTTCCCGTGGCGCCGGTGAAATCGACCAAAGGCACGGCGACCAACCTCGGATCATACGCCGGGACCGTCGTGAGGGTGGGATTGGTTACGGTTCCGTCGACCGCGAGCCCCGTGTTGACGCGCAGGTCGACTCCTTGTGAGGTGGGACCATTCACCTGACCAGTTTCAGCAGTAACCGTAGTGCCGATCGACCCCTGATAGCCGTTAATGAGATTGTTCAAAAATTGCGTCGCGCCTGAAGCGCCGAGCGCCAGTCGCCCCCAATTGCCGGGGCCGAGGTTCCAGCTCCCTCCGTTGCCGTTCGCGCCGGCTTGCAGCAGGTTATAAAGCGTACCTGGCGTGTAGGCGCAATTGGTGGCCGTACACGGCAGACCGACTGGTATTAGACCGCGGGTGCCCTCGGTGTCCTGCTGAATCCCGGCCTTGGCGATCGGTTTCACGGTTCCGGAACTGACGCCGACCAGTTGCAGAAAATAATATGGGACGGTGCGCGAGGTCGTCATCGTGATCGACATGTCGTCGGCCGCAACGGTATTGGAAACTATTTCGCTGGTCTTCAGCCCATTTTGGGTAGCGTACCCGCTCGCCGTGGTTGTCGCTGTCGAAGGATGGTTCGGCAGATAACCGGCTCCGGCTAGCACTGCTGAATCGGCCGCCTTCTGCGCAATTCCCCATTGGAAAAAGAGAAGCCCCACGTCGGCCCCGAGCCCCACCAAGCCTAAAAGGGGAAGCATCACCATCAGCATGACCACGGCCATTTGGCCTCGTTTCAAAGCCCGCAGCCGTAAACTCATGCTGATCATAAATTCCCCTTTTTGTAGAGGTGCTAGCCAGTGTCTGACGCGATTGCCGTCGAGGTCACCTTTGGCCGCCCAAGTTAACTATAGATTGCTATGATTATCAATAGATGATTTATCTATTTCTATGACAGTTAAAATTGTCTAAGAGCGCCTCTGTGAATAGCGGAAGGCGTGTGCGGGCCCCGGCAATCGGATGCTCCCACCGATGCGCTGTTACCTCGCGCTGCCCGAGTCATGGCCACCTCCGGGCCGAACAGCCAGACCAGCTGTTGCGAGCCGGCAACGCCGCTAGCGTCGGTGCGATCACTTGCGAGGGTAGGAGCACATTAATCCACTTTTGCGGATCACCCTTCTTGGCACGCGGAGTGCTCCCACATAGCAGCAACGGCGTACTCTGACTCTGGCAGGATCGGCCACAGCGGGACCCGGTAAGGCGAGGAGGATGGCTGACTATGGTTAGGCCTTCAAACAGGTCGGGCAGTGTTAGGACTGTGGCCGCGACTTTGATTCTCGGTGCGGTTTTTATCGTGGCCGGATGTTTTGTTTTGACCGGATGCAGCGGGCAGCCACTATCGACCCGTGAGGAAGGAACGCTAGGCGGTGGTGCTCTAGGTGCCGGTGCCGGAGCGCTAGTCGGCTTGGCGGTGGGACATCCGCTCGCTGGCGCGGCCATCGGCGGTGCACTTGGCGCGGGCACCGGCTTCGTCGTTGGCAACTCGATGCAGAACCAGCAGGCCTCAACTCAGCAGCAACAAGGGCAGATTCAGAACCAGCAGCAAGAGATCGAGAGTCAGCGCCGCCAGATTCAACAGCTTCAGGGCAGCCAGAGCACCGAATGACGGATGCTCGCTCGCCGTGATCGTCGTGATCCTCCTGCTGCCACCGCCTGCCGCCAGTACCGCGCAACCACGATCGTGCGCTACGTCGACCGCCAGGGCCGCCCGCTGAAGCAGATCGAGGTCTGCGATGATCACGCCGACCTGATTGTCAGGCGCGAGCAGCGGGGCGTGCGCGACCTCAGAGGCTAGCAGCGCTGAACAGAGAGAGGCTCGCCAGTGCTGGCCAGCGAGCCTCAGGGGTCGGCCGGTTACGTCCTCTTGGGGGGAGACGCCCAGCCATTTCGAGAGCTACGCCGATGGCGCAGTTAAGTCCAACACCTGCGCGGGCGTGCGCACGCAGCGGGGTATTCCCCGGACCCGGGTTGGGCTTCCAGACTGCACCAGCGCGTTCTACTGTTGAAGGGTGAACATCGAGCGCAAAATGCGAGAAGCGCGGCGCAGGGCCAAGGCCGAAATCAAGCGCGAGCGTCGCGAAGCTCGGCGCCGTGAGAAACATCTTCCTTCAACCACGAGCGGAAAATGACTACGCCAGACGCTCCTAAAACCGCCGACTTGGTACAACGGCTCGCGGACCTGACTGCAAAAATGACGGGCAAACTCCGCGAACTGGACGAGGCAATCCTCTTGGCGTCACACGAGCTTCGCGATCGGCTGGTCAAGGAGCTTCCGGAGCTGCGCGGAAAGTGGTCAACGAGCAAAGGTTTACTTGAGCAGTGGGTTTCTTCTTCTGCGGACCTTCTGAAGCAGACGCGACTGAATCTCGCAATCGGACGCACAGAAGGGTACATTGCCGACGCAGACCGAATGCTAGCTGCCCTGCGGCCATCCGAAGCACCGCCCAGCCCGACTGAGCACCCCGCCGATATTCCACCGCCCGCCCACGATTTATCGGATCAACGTCCATCCTTCTGGGACCTTCTTACAAGATGGCTATTTCGTCGGAGAAACGTCCTCCCGAAGTGACTAACCCGCTGGCGCAGCCGTGGGGGATCGTTTTCGCGCGAATTCGCGTTAATATGGTGCCATGAGTACCGCAACCGCGACCGAAATAGCGCCGGCCAAACCGCGGACCCCATCGCGCAAGCGCGCGGCGCGTGACGAGCGCGTCAGGCGTGCCGTGCGGAAGATCCGGAAGCATGCCACGTGGCTCGACCAGCCGCATTTCGCGACGATGCTCTACGTCTACGCCGCCCTCTGGGTGCGCTTCGTCGACCTCCACAGCGTGAAGGCTGAGCCCTGGATGAACTCGGCCGGCCGAACGCCATCACCGACCAACTGACGCGCATCGCGGGACGCCTGAGCCGAGCACCGCATATTGACCGATAACTTCGCAGCCAAAATCAGTGATTTCCTGGTTCACCTCGTCCAAGCGATCGGGGTCGCTGTGCAATGTCCGACGTCCCTCAGGAGTTAGCGTGCTCAGCAATATATATGTTGGCATTGCCCTCCTCCTTTACTGGTTATTGGACGGCCTGGCCTCGTCGCGCGGGCCTTGTCTGAACCTTTGCGCTCGGATCCGCTAGCGTCAAGTCCTTTTCTTGAACAGCGGGGGCTTGGTCAGAGACGATCCGGAAAGTTCTGAAAAGAGCTGGCGAATATCCGCGCCGAGATCGAGCAAACCATCTCGGCCGCAACTCAAGCTATGCTCAGCGAGCAGGTGGCGCTCATTAGCGCGCCTGACGAGTCTGGTATAGACCCGATCGGCGGCCCGCCGTTCTGAAGTTCGTCAGGTGTGGTGGAACGGCTGCGGTCCCGCAGAGAAGCCGCACCACCCTGGGCGAGATCACGGCGTCTCCACGTCTCCGTCAAGCGCGGGCCGGGCGCTTGAGCGCTCCGCCAAGCTGTACAGGCTTGCGCAACGGCGCCAGGTCCGTGAAGAGCAGTGCGCCGACATGGCGACGCACGCGCAAATCGTTGTGAGCACGTGCGCGGAATGTGCGTGTCTCCTCACCTTTAGGAAGAAAGAAAGGCCCAGATCCCAGAATTTTTCCTTCGGGATCCGATCGGGAATGGCAGGAGGTGGTTCGCCGGCAATGGTCGTCAGTTCGACGATTCTTGATGGCTTACGGAACGCGGCATAAGTCGCCTGTCAGTTCGAATTCGACCCGCTCCGCCAACGAGTCTCAGGTTGTAGCCGTTCTCCGAGAAACCCGCCAGAAAGCGCCAATGTGGCGGCGAAGTGACCATTTCATCGGCACCGGAGAAGGCCTCCAGGTCGCGTTCACATCTAGTCGGGTCGACCTTCTCTCTGTGTGCGCGGGTTGTCCACGTCTGACAAAGGACGCGCGAACTGGCGTCAGACGCGCTCGATAATCGTCGCGACTCCCATCCCACCGCCGATACACATCGTGATCAGCGCGGCGGATTTGTTCTGGCGTTCGAGTTCGTCGAGCACCGTGCCGATCAGCATCGCGCCGGTTGCGCCCAGCGGATGACCGAGGGCGATCGCGCCGCCGTTAACGTTGACCGTCTCAGGATCCATCTCGCAGTCGCGCATCACCATGAGCGGCACGGCGGCGAACGCCTCGTTGATTTCGACGAGGTCGATATCCTTGATTGTCATGCCGGCCTTTTTGAGCACGCGGCGGGTCGCGGGCACCGGTGCAGTGAGCATGATGATTGGTTCGTCGCCGGCGGTCGCCGTCGCGACGACGCGGGCGCGCGGCTTGAGTCCGTGCGCCTTGGCGTAATCGGGCGAGGCGAGCAGCAACGCGCTCGCGCCATCGACGATGCCCGACGAATTGCCGGCGTGATGCACGTGCGGAATCGACTTGACATTGGTGTAGCTCGACATCGCCTTCTGGTCGAAACTCAGGGTGTCGCCTCTCTGCACGTACTTGCCGATTTGCTCGAACGAGGGTGACAGCTTGCCGAGCCCTTCGAGCGTGGTTGTGCGGGGATGCTCGTCATGATCGAGGAGGACGCGGTTGGCCGCGTCGCGCACGGGAATCAGGCTCTTCTTGAGCCGACCTTCGGCATGGGCGCGAGCATAGCGGCGCTGGCTTTCCAACGCGAAGCGGTCGCAATCCTCGCGCGAGAAGCCTTCGATCGCCGCGATCAGATCGGCCGAGATGCCCTGCGGGACTAGAGGATGGAGTTGGCGCAGATGGGGATTGTGGCCGTCGATACCGCCGCGATCGGCGTCCATCGGCACCCGCGACATTGATTCGACGCCGCCGGCAACTACCAGATTCTGCTCGCCCGCCTTCACGCCCATCGCGGCAAAATTCACTGCCTGCTGGCCTGAGCCGCAGAAGCGATTGATGGTGACTCCGGTCGAATCGTTGGGCCATTCGGCGGCCAGCACCGACATTCGCGCGATACACATCGCTTGGTCGCCGTAAGCGGTGACGCAGCCCACGACCACGTCATCGACTTCGCGCGGGTCGATGTGGTTGCGCTCCTTGATCGCGTTCAGCGTCTGCGCCATCAGCTCCTGCGGATGCAATCCAGCGAGCGCGCCATCTTTCTTGCCGCGTCCGCGGGGCGTGCGCACCGCGTCGATAATCCATGCTTCGCCCATCGTCATCTCCTTACGGCTCTTAATATCACGAACTGCGGCTCCTATGTAAAAACCGGATCGCGCCGGGCGGACAAGTTCGAGACCTGTCGATTTCGAGCGCGAAAGATTGCGCCGTCTCGAACGCTGGAGGGTCTCGGGAGTTCAAATCCCCCTTTCTCCGTCACCCAGTCCTCTCAAACCACAGCAATCAAGGCCGCTTTTATTGCGCGTCCGCTGTCCAGCCGCGCCATCCGCGGTTCTTTTGAACTGTAGGCTTGTTGTTATCGACTGGCAGCTCGGTCGAGGAACTTCTGAGTCATCTCGATATGGCAAGGCATTCCGATCTGCGAATGGGATAGGCGGATCACCTCCGTCCTTAATCGAGTTAATGATGAAGGAGATGGGCGAATTGACGGGGAAAGGAGATCGAACAAGGAAAGTAGAAGGTACTTTCGGGAGCGCTCGACGCCCGCCGTTCCTCGTGGTCGAAGACTAGCGTTCGCACAGCCTGGCCTCGCGTCCTTTACGAGTCGTGCAATTGACCGGAGGTCACTGAGCCATTTGGAAATAATCGATGCACGCCGCTTGGTCTCCAGCTTCGCACGCTCCGCGGCAGGCCACCCGGTTATGTGCGAGATGACACGCGGACTGGCAAATAGAGGGATCCTCTGGACACTTGATCGCAAACCACGTGTCGCAAATCTGTGGATCGCGGGTCTGAGCGCAAGCCTTGCGGCAGATGTCTTCGTCGCCCGCACTACATGAGGCCAAAGCGCTTGCCGTTGCCCTCTGGTTGATCTGCCCTGAAGAGACGCTACAGCGAAGGGCACCGCCGCTATTGTGCAAACATTGCGAATAACCCGCGCTACACGAAGATAGGACAAGAGCTATGAGAGCCGTTAGAAACGCCCGGCTTCCCAGGGAGCGAAACCCGCGCACTATTCAGCATTTACTCCCAGGTATTGGCGATTTCCATTCGTGGCCGATGACGATTTCCAGATTGGCGACACCTGGACTGATCCGACGAATCGCGGGAGAGGACTTGCCCTTTTCGCATTGCGGACTATTGTCGCAACTCTCGCCAGGCCAGGACGCTGCTTGTGGTGCGTCGTTGGAGCCACCAACGCGCCATCGATCCGTGTGGCGGAAAGAGCGCAATTCACACTCATGGCCGAAGGTACCTGGGTTACGCCGTGGGGTATCAAGCTGGCCGGTGCCTATGTGATTCGCAGAAACAATTGCTCCGCCTGAACGACCAACGACCACTCGTCCAAGCAATAGGGGAGGAGCGATTTCTACTCGTCGACCAACGAGCACGACACCCCTGTCGCCCGTTCTCTGGGTCCATGCGTAGGTGCAAATCGCGCGCACGCGCGCTGATTTCGAGCGATTCTCTGAGAAATACAAAAACTGATGGACTGTATGGTGGATGACGCAGTCTGATGCGAACCAGTCTCCATGTTAAATTCCCTGATCACCAGGGAAAATACAGGGAATTTAGACGATTTCGGCCGTCTCGGAGCCGAGTTGTGGCCGAAAAAGCCCTGTCATCTCTCGGGTTTTCGTCGGAATTCCCTACTCAACGGAACAGGGAATTTTGAAACGTCAACAGCGAATTATTTTGCCGGAACAGGGAATTTTCCTCAAATAACAGGGAAACTGCATTGAGGTTCATCCGGGGCCAAACAGCGCGATCACGTCGGGATTCATTCACAGTACGTAGTGAACGGGCTCGCTCGCGCCTCTTCCATATTCTGCCGCACACCCTTCGGATCCGGGTTTTCTGTAGACAACCTTTCAGCGCCGCAATCATGGGACGATCAAGTTTACTGGTCAGCGCCGCTTTTCCAGCACGCCGAGTTAGATGATCGAGATACGCGCCTGCGCGGTCGATCGTTCAGGAGCCTACATCTCGTCATTCACGCGCATCGAATGAGGCGACTACCAGGCGCGACTCCATCACTCGAACGCCAACGGCGACCTCGATCTGGTTCGCATGACCGCCTTGCGGCAGATGGGATCACCACGGAAGTTTGCATGTCGGAAAACCCGGCGGAGCACGTCAGAGTGCGAAGCGGTAGTCGCATCCGTGCAACGACGTGGGGTTCGCGGATGCTATCGCCTACATTTGAATCCATGAGCGCGCAAAACCTTCTGGCACGCGATGTGCTGTCCCCTTCCTGGGTTTTTTATCGCTCGCCACGTACGACGCGGGCGCGCGTCGATTCGATCAGGTGGAGAGCGCAAGTCGAGCTGCTGGCTTTAGCCTGCCGAAGAGCAGCCCGGACGAATGGCAGTAGGAGGATGGGGGCTATTCCGAGTTGTGACGCCTGCGGAACACCTTCCGTTGATGCGCACACGCCTGAAGCAGAGGGCGGTCTTACGAGGAGTTGATCGCCGTCAGCATCAGGCACCTTCGATGACGAGCCGGAGAGCGCGGACGTGCCGCAAGCGAACGACGACGCGCCCGAAAAGCCCGGCACAATGGCCCAAGACCTCGCGCGCTCGCCCGGCACTGGAGGTGCAGACGCTGATACATCCGATCAGCATCCCGATGACCAGCACTTCGGTTATTCGGCGCGCAGCTCGGGACCGGCGCTGTTCGCGGGCGGATGAGCCATCGAGCAACTGTGGCTGTTCTGGCTGGCGCCCATAGCGGGCGCGATTCTCGGCGCGCTCGACAGTGGCTGGTGGCGGAATCCGCGCAAGCCCATATAGCGCGGCCACCGCGTCCGATCTAGCGGAGGCGCCGAGGGGAGGATGGTTGCGATGCGTTTGCTTCCAAGAGCCGAGGCGGTGGGTTGCCGCTGGTCGATATGGCGGATGCTCACGGCATTAACATTCGCCGCCTCGATCGTGGTTGCCGTCTCACCCCAAGCATCGGCGGCGGACGCCCCGCAACCCGGTGCCACGGCAGAGCCGACGCGTGCAACCAAGGCGGGCCTGTCGGCGCCAACCCCGGCCGCCGGCGCCCGCACCACCGCCAAGGCAACGCCCAAAACCGATGACCGAGACACGCTCAACTTTCTCAACCAGGTTATCGCTTGGTACCGGCAGTTGGCCATCGAAGAACGGCTCGCCGTCGAGCCGACCGAACTGCTCTTCTTGAGATACGACCACCGAATGGGGCTTGAGGCCGTCAACCTCGGATTTCAATACGCCCACGCGCGGGCAGCCTTGAGCGATTCAGAGGCAACACCCTCATCCATCCTTTCGACCGACGCGGCAACCGGCGCGCCGGTCCCAATTGCGGGCGCGCTACCAAGGCTTGATTCTTTCGAAGCCGGACAGCAGAAAGCGGCGCAAGACCTGCAAAAGTTGCAGACGCAAGCCAACGATCTGAAGTCGAAAATCGCCCATGCGCGACGCCGCGAGGGCGCCGTCCCAGTGCGCCAGCTCGATATTCTTCAAAGCCAAATCGAGCTTGCGCAATCACGCGTCGAGTCGTACACGGCGATGGTCGAGTTTGAAAGCACCGCCACGGCCGGCGCAAACAAGCTCACGGGCCTCTCCGCCCGGATAGACGAGCTCGAGCGCAGCCTGCCTGAATTGTCGGCAGGGCCGGCCAAGCCAGACGCAGCGGTGGCGCAGGCGTCGGCGGCGAACGGGGGAGGTTCGGGTATTTCCCCAAACAGCGGTTTGCTCGACGCCGCCGAGACGCTGCTGAGGCTCGGACGGGAAGGGATAACTATCGAAGACCGGATCGCCGAGACTAAGGCGTTGTCGGCGCTTTATGCGAAAGTGCGCGCGCCCTTGGTAAAAGAGATCCGCGCGCTAAACCAGCACGCCAACGAGCTCGCAGCACAAGACGGCGCAGTCGACATCAACGCAAATCGCCGGCTCAAGCAGGAATTCGAAGACCTTATCCAGCGCCACAAGCTGATTGTCGATGCCCTGATGCCGCTCACGAAGATGAATGTCGTTCTGCAGCTTTACGTCGAGAATCTCAATCGATGGAATGCGGACGTCGATCAGCGGAGCGCCTCCCAGCTCCGTCGAGTGATCGTTCGGCTTGCTGCGCTCGGCGTGCTGCTAATCGCGATCTTCGTAGCCGCCTTCTTTTGGCGCACTCTAACTTTCCGGTACGTGCAGGACCTTCGCCGGCGCCGGCAGTTGCTCCAGTTGCGCAAGCTCGCGGTAGCATCGGTCGTCAGCCTGGTGCTGGTGTTCGACTTCACCGATGAACTCGGGACACTAGCGACGGTGGTGGGGCTGGCGGCGGCCGGAATAGCGGTCGCACTCCAGAATGTGATCCTTTCGTTCGCGGGCTACTTCTTTGTCACCGGGCGCTACGGTATTCGCGTCGGGGATCGCATCCAACTCGCCGGCGTCAATGGCGACGTTATCGAGATCGGGCTTTTCAAGCTGGCGCTTATGGAGTTGGCGGGCGACGGCCGCACGCATCAGCCAACCGGACGAGTCGTGGTGTTCCCGAACTCGATCGTGTTCCAGGCCAACGGCAATTTCTGCAGGCAGACGCCCGGTACCAATTTCGTTTGGAACGAGTTCAAGCTGACGCTGGCGCCGGAATGCGACTATCGTTTGGCCGAGAAGCGGCTGATGGAAGTGGTCGAGAACGTCTACTCGCCCTACCGCGATGCCGTCCAGAGCCAGTACCGTGAGCTGGAGCGTGATCTGAACATGAAGCTAGAATCGCCCCGCCCGCAGTGCCGGGTCCGACTGGGCCAGAACGGGATTGAGATGACGATTCGTTATCCGGCCGACACGCGTCACGCGGTGCAAGTCGCTGATGAAATCTCACGTCGCGTGCTGGATGCGATCGCACACGAGCCGGCGCTCACGCTCGCGGTACCGGGAACGCCGAACCTCCTGCCGGTGTCCGCGCCACCATTGGTCGAGACCGGCCATGCGGCGCAGGCCGACGCTGCAGGAGATGGGTGCTGCGACTTCGCGGCGGCCGCCGCGCCGCCGCCTGAGTCCTCGGTCACCGGCTTTGGCGCCGGCGGTGCCCCAACCAACGGTTCCGGAGGCGACCGCTAAGGAATAACCCGGACCGCACAACGCAGTCCGAATCCACGACGGTGGCGCTGTGATAGACACGGCGCCTAGATTCTGGACCATATTCGTCCGAGCGTCGCAGATTCCTAAAACAATGCTGCCGTATGAGAGTTTAGAAACCAGTACCGGCAGTTCGAATTAACCTCGCTCCGCCAACGAGTCACTACGAACCGATACCCGGTAGGGGCGTCATTTCGTGGCTCGAAGCCAAGGATCTAACGGCTCATCGGCGCACAACGGAGCGGCAGATGCAGTCCAACACCATCCGGATCGGCACGAAAGGCAAACAGACCCGCACCGTCATCGCTGGCATCAACAACTCCCCCATCTTCGCCTCGTCAGTGCCAGTGGTGGTCAATATCAACGGCTGGCTCGGCATACAGGCCTCTTCGGCCCGCTTCAAGCGCGACATCCGCGACATGGGTGATGCGAGCGGCAGGCTGATGAAGCTGCGCCCGGTGACGTTCCGCTACAAGGAAGATCCTGCGGGCCTCGGCGGATACTCCTCTTCGGGCGCGGCGGTCGCTACGCCAATATCGCCGCTCCGCCCGTTTTTCAAATACCAACCGAACCAAGGCGAGCGCGGCAGCGTGGCAGGTGCCACCCGGTCCAAGAGTGGCGAACCAACCCGCCGTCATGCATCGCGGCATGGGCTTCGGGTCGTCGCCGTGACTTCACGCTGAGGATTATGCCCGTGGGCATCGCCCTCGGCACAAAATAAAGTACAAGACCCGGCCACTTCCGACCGGGTCTTTCGAGACTCCCCCTCCACATCGCGTTTCGTAACGCGCAGCGTCTTGCTGGACACTGGCGGGGGGCGCCCTTGTCCGCTACTCGCTGCTCACGTCACGAAACGCGAGTGGATACTAAGCTTGGCCTTGACCTCGTTCAAGGAAATTTATTGCGACGCTGACCACGGTTGTCCACAGGAACTATCGGTTTAGGATTCCTTGGCTTCTGACGCCGGACTTAGGGCTGAATCGCTCCGTGACTGGAGCGCGCACTTTCTCCCACGGGCGGAGTCGAATCCGTGCGATCCGAATTTGAAGAGGGTGAACTCGAAAAGCCCGCGCCCATATAAAATTTTGTCGGGAAGTCTGGGTACAACTTTTTCTAAACTTCCGCGCTACGCCACCACCCGGCCATGGTCACCGTCGCACTTCTTCGCGCGTGTCGCCTGAGTCACTCGGCGTTTCGCAGACAAGAGTAAAACGAGCGGCGTACTCGTTGGGCCAATCTGAGGGGGGCCAGTCTCTCGGATGCGCCGCATCCGGGTCTTCGGCTGGCCGGGAGGGCGTGCCAGCGGTTACCCAAGGAACACTTTTTCATGGACACGCTGTTACGTCAAATGAAATGCAGGATCGTCGGCGACTGAGCCCGCGAAGTAACCCGGCCACTGGACTCGACGCTCGCCGCATCCTCGTCGCCGAGCCGCGCGGTCGCCTCGTCGCATCGTCAAAGCGCCGCACTCAGCCTGGCTGGTCAGGAGACTTTGAAAGGTCTTCGTCCGACGCCTATTTCTCTTGAATCGAACTTAGATACCGAAGAATTAGACTTCTCCGCAATGCCGACCGACGTCCTACTGAAATGTTGCGGCAACACGAAGTAGCAGGCTACATTAAGCTGGCAAATCAAGAAAGGAATGAATCTTGGACTTACAAAGAATAGTCGCGGACTTGAAGCAGGAAAGAGATAGGCTCAGTCGAGCCATTGCAGCGTTGGAAGGAGCGAACTCGCCACGGACCGCCAAGAAGACGAGCATCGCCACGTCGCGCCCGTCGACATTGAAAGCAAGGAAGCGAGGAGGACTCACTCCCGAGGGCAGAAGGCGGTTATCGCTGGCGATGAAGAAGCGTTGGGCGGAACGCAAAAAGAAAGGCTCGTAAGCTCTGTCCCCGACCGAGTGCCGTTACCCAATATTCGTGTCGCGTGGTCTCAGGGTTAGCGGCGGCGCATGCGGTACGCGGGTGGACGAACAGAGGCTTCATCGATGGCGGGAATGTGCGGCGAGCGTACTAGCGCGCAGCATCAGCTTCGTTCCTTTGAGCGGTGCAGTTCATCTTTCGGCTTGGCCGCTTAACTTCGCGGTACGCTTTTCGACCGCAGATAATATGGCCGAGGCGATATCGCTGACCTTTTTGGCACCCACGAGGAATACCTGGGCGCCGTCGTAATACTCAATCGGCCCGCCAAAAAACGCGTACGTCACGCTGACCGCCGAGGTCACGCCCTTCGGCAGCCCCGGCGGACTGGCGTCTACACTGACCAGATGAACGGCGATGCCGGTTCGGGCGGTCCTGTCATCGACCAACTGGAGACCAACGGATGTGATGATCCTGTGCCTCCCGAAAACCTCATCCTGGATGACGCGCGGGTGAGCGTATGGTAAGGAAGCGGCCGATGGTCGCGTTTCTGAGCCAGCTGCTGCTTGCTATCCGATCGCTGTTCACGCGGCGTGCGCGGCTCGAGGCCGAGAATCTCCTCCTGCGCCAACAGCTGCTAGTTCTACGACGCAAGTCTCCGACGCGCGTGAGACTGCGGAACATCGATCGCTTGCGGTTGGTGTGGCTGTATCGACTGTACCCGTCGCTCCTGGACGCGATCATCATCGTCCAGCCGGAGACCGTGATCCGCTGGCACCGACGCGGTTTCCGCGCCTACTGGCGCTGGAAGTCCCGCCAGGTCGGCGGCCGTCCACGGATAGATTCCGAGATGCGAGCGCTGATCCGGCGAATGAGCCGCGAGAACCCGCTGTGGGGCGCACCGCGGATCCACGGCGAATTGTTGATGATTGGAATCGAAGTCGCTGAATCAACCGTCGGCAGATATATGGTCCGGCGCCGCCGGCCACCGTCGCAAGGTTGGAAGACTTTCCTGCGCAATCACACCGCAGGCATCGCTTCGCTGGATCTGTTCGTGGTGCGCACCATCTCGTTCAAGCCGCTCTACGGCTTGGTGATCCTGCGTCACGCCCGCCGGCGTCTAGTCACGATCAGCGTCACTTCCAATCCGACCGCCGAGTGGATCGCAGGTCAGGTGACGGACGCGTTTCCCTGGAACGAAGCGCCGCATCACCTGATTCGCGACCGCGACCGGGCCTTCGGCCCAGCCTACACCCATCGCATTCGGGCAATGGGGATCCGCGATCATCCGACTGCGCCGCGCTCACCGTGGCAGAACGGCCACGTCGAGCGCCTCATCGGCTCGATCAGGCGGGAAAGCCTCGATCACTTGGTCGTGTTCGACGAAGCGCAGTTGCGTCGCGTTCTAAGGAATTACGCTTCCTATTACAACCAGGTCCGGACGCATCTCTCACTGGGCAAGAATGCGCCGGATTTTCGGCGTCCGCAGAAGATGGGCCGCATCGCAGCAATACCAATCCTCGGCGGGCTTCATCATCAATACGTCCGGGTTTAGGTTTGGACTAGGCACAGCTATTGCGCGGCGTCAAGTGGAGGCCGGAGCGATCGGAATCGCCTGCGCGACCATCGACGAAGCGGAGGTTATGGTCGAGGCTGATTTGCCCGGCGTACTCGTGACGTCACCACTTGCGACCGAGCACAAGGTTCGCCGCTTGACGGAGCTTCTTCACCGCCGCCCCGCGTCTGGTCGTCGCAAGTTCTAACTCGATGCAGTCGTCTGACAGTTTAGAAACTGGTACCGGCAGTTCGAATTCACTTCTCTCCGCCACTCAGTCCTCGAGGTCGGATATTCTCTGCGGAGTTTGCCGGAAATCCGCGCAGACCGGCGTAATCTGCGTCTCTTGCGGCACCAGAGACAGACGAGTTCGATGCACTTCGTGAAACGATGACTTGGCACAGTATCTTCCGACGCCGTAGACTCCAGCGCGATGCCATGGGACGAGACGTATTACCCGCGATCGATGCGGAATTTGCCGCTGGAGGTGCGGCTGAAGGCAATCGAGATTGCCAACGCACTGCTCGATGAGGGCGATGACGAGGGGAAGGCCATACGCATTGCGATTGCCAAGGCCAAAGAGTACCGCTAGCCGCGAATGATCTTAATCCGCTGGAATCGTCACCCCTTCCGGAATCGATGTGCAGCTTTCGCCAGGTCCCGACGGACCTGGTCATATCCCAACGCGGTCATCGTCGCGTTGGCCGTCTGACCGGCGGCTGCTCTTGTAGTTCTAAAGGACAACTATACGCACCCACCGCTATGAACGAGAATTCGCCTTGTACTGCGGGGACGGGCTAAGAGTGCAGTATAAGAGTTACTCGGAAGATGAACGATTGGAGGACGACATGTTCTGATAAGCATTGAACAGACTTGCAAGATATTCCGGCCCAATGGAGGACGAAGGAATGAAACTAATCGCTTCAATGTTGATCGGCGCTCTTCTTGTAGGAGCCAGCTTCGGTGTCGCGATGGCGCAGGAGGGGACCGCACCGGCAAACCCGCCCGCCGCCGCTGCAGCGACAGCAGCTGACCATGCGGACGAAGTGGCGGCTTTCCATCGTGTGCTCCAGAAGCATGATCTGATGTGGCAGCGGCTGAAACAGGATCCCTCCCTCGTCTCGAATAGCGAGTTCGTAGCGCAATACAACGACTTGCAACTCTTCTTCAACAGTTACCAGGGCTCGAAACAGCGCTATCTGGCAGACCCGGGCCTCTATCTGAAAATGAATGAAGCGAAAGCGATGCATCGGGAACAGACCAGGGGTCCCGGCGAATAGAAGCATTTGGAACGAGTGAGGGCGAGGCATGAGCGTCACCTGTCCCTGCTGAAAATTCTCTCCTAACAAGATTTGGAACAGGTGGGGAAGCCAAAGAGCGACCAGCCGTGATGAACCGGTGGGCGTCGCAGCTTGTACTATGAGCAGCTCTCGCTCGGTCTAGATCTAAACGCCATCAATGCGAGGATTCGCAGCCGGCTTGGTACCGGCCGCCGCGCAACCAATGTTTCAAGCAGTAGCTGGTGGCGTCAGGCCGCGAGACGCTGGTAGCGATGGTGCAACCCGCCGACTTGCGGTATAGCGATGACGCGGCCGTTCCGCGGTGGCTGGATGGGACGTGAGTGCGGACAATCTTTTTTGAGTGAGAGATGCGTCCTCGTTCGATGGTACTCCATTCGGTAAACAGGCCCTTGTCGGCGATGCTCGGCGAGGTTTATGTAGATCGCTGCCCCGGCAAACAGAGCGGCGGCAATGAGGGCGAGTTGTCCTGCGAGCATCCTGAACTCTCCTCCGATACTCGAAAAGCCCATGCGGCCGTCGTAGAGACGCCGCAATAAATGCGACGAACCGAAGGTTTGTACATAAAACTGAGATTGGGCTATGACCCTTCCAGAGGCGCCAGCGGTCCAACTCAGAAGGTCCTGCCTATTGGACCAAAGTCCTATTGCGTGCCCCGATACGCGTCATGCACCATCTAGCGAAGATCGGGAAGTATTCTCGCGTCGGGAGGAGAGAAATGCCGAGTCCACGCATCTGAAGGAGTACAGGTGCTCGGGTCTCCCGCCACGACCGTTTTCCGCCACCGGCCAGCGCGCCCATAGGCACCGGCTGAAAGAAAGAAGGAACGGCTAATGAAGAAGATACCGACGCTATACCTTGCGGTCGTGGCTCTCCTGCTGTCGGGCTGCGTCTCGCAACAAAAATACAACGCGCTGGATCAGGAGTACCAGCAGCTCCAACAATCGATGACTGCTGAAGTCGGAGCCCAGAAGATGCAGATCACACGGCTGCAGAATGCAATCAAGGTAACGGTCAACGGCGAACTACTATTCCCGTCGGGCGGCTGGCAGATGCCGGTCCAGGCGCAGCAGACCATCGCCAAGATGGCTGCGATTCTGGCACCGCAGCAGACGACGAAGATCAACGTGAACGGCTATACCGACAACACGCCGATCGGCCCGGGGCTGATGAGCCAGGGCGTTACATCCAATCTCATCTTGTCGCAGAAGCGGGCTGACAATGTGATGCAGTATATGATCTCGCAAGGCGTCAACGCGAACCTTGTTGCGGCGCAGGGGTTTGGTGACGCAAATCCGGTCGCGTCTAACGCGACACCTGAGGGGCGGGCGCAGAACCGGCGCGTGGAGCTCACGCTCGCCAACACCGGAAGTTAGCAGGCGGTGACCTCTTCCTCGAGGGCCTCCGCTTGCGAAGTCATCGAGGTCTTTCTCTTCTGAGGTCTTTCTCTTCTGTAGAGCATGTAACCGACTGCAATGATGGCGAAATCCACTCGGACTGCCGTTGGTACTATGCCCACCCCTCACCCATGAAAATGGCGAGCAACATACAAAAGATCGCCACGAATTGAAACGTGCTCATCATCAATTCCTCTGTTTTGTATGCGGTCGCTTTGTTGTCGTGCGGCACACGCATCCAGTGGAGGACAACGCACCGTCAAAGTGTGATGGTCAACGCTCGGCAGAAACTCCCTCCTGAATCACCATTCCCGCACGATCGTCCTCGAATCAAGGACTGCGCGTGAATAGGCGTCGAATATTGCTCCTAGAGCTCGCGGCTGTGTTTCTCACCTTAGGAAAGGCACACGCGCAGTATGCGTATGTCACACACCCCAACGCGTTGGTCAACCAACGTGCAACCACCGCAGTGTTACCTGCAAATCCGCTCCGTGCTTTCGTCTATTGCGTAATCGCGAGCCCCGGTAAGGGTCAGCCGCTTGCTCCTTCCGTCGTGACTATGGGCGACGCCACAACCGATGTGCTCGTACAATATCCAGATCGCCCGCCGCAGCTTTGGGGGAACACAGGCGCGGTCCGGGTCTTTTCGGATCAAACCGCCCTGATTTCCTGCACCGAGCTTGCCATTCCTCCATACCGAACGCCGCAGCACGGCGGCACCAGATAGTTGTCGCTACCGAAAACGTCGTCTGGGGTGACGGCGTGCGTTAGCCGTGCTAGTCGAGGGGCGATGTTCGCGTTCCTTTTCAAACTCTTGCTCGGCGCACGCTTCCTACTAAGGTCACGGGCGAGTCTCTGAGGCTGAAAACCTGGTTCTGCGTCAGCAGGTGACCGTTTTAAGCTGCAAGTACCGGTCGCAGGTGCGGCTGCGGAACATCGATCTGCTGATCTTCGTCTCGCTGTACTCCGCCTTTATCCCCGGGCATTTTCATCTCACCATCGGCGTCGCGGTGGCCCTTTCCTATGTCGGAATTGTCTACTGGCTCATCCCATATCTCGAGCGGCGCGAACTATGGTCACCGCGCGCCGCACTGGTCCAGGCTTTTTTGTATTTTTTCGGAGTGATGATTTTCTCGCACGGGATGATGGCGGCAGGAATCGAGGGGATACCGCGGTCAGGCTTTGGCCAGGATTCCCTAAGACAAAGTAATACACCCACCCATCGGCAGGCCCGATCTAACCCGGTGCGGATAGGTGATCACATCATGCCGCCGCTACGTGTTATGCACAGCACATTAACGCTCCCGGCGCCACGCGGCTGAAAACCACTCCTTAAGCCGGATGCAACCGCGTTCGTTCAGCGTGCTAACCGTGCTTGTTGTGATGCGCCGGATCTTCAGAATTCCCACAAGCCGCTGCCCGCACTCTGTTTGCAATTCCGCGAGAGACGATCGAAATACGCGCCTGCGTGCCAGATTTCGCACAGCTTGTGGCAGCGGAGAACGCTCTGCACCGTGCTTCCGCCGATTCTTGCGTCAACGAGGCCCCGCACTGGGACTGCACGTATTGGACTAAGGTACAACTTCGCAAAGCGACGATTTGCTGCCACAGTTCTTAAGCAGGCCGGCGATACTGACCCCTCGTAAGGCCTGTCACGCGAGCAGGGCCGAGCCCAAGCCGACCGTTGGGTCCCCCCCCAAGGGATCGAGGCTCGGTCCTCTCGTGGCTTTTTCCAAGGGAGTCATCAGAGGAAGGAAGCGGCGAGCAATGATAGAAAATGTTGACCAGGTGGCATTGCGGTACCATACGCACTGACTCGGGTGGCATCGTTTTCCATGACGGTATCTTATGGTTACAAGGCACCTGCTGCCGATCTTCGTTCTGGCAATCGAGGTACTCGCTCCTCTCAGTTGCGGAAGCCAAAGCCAGGCCCCGAGCGACGTGACGCAGAGGCCAAACCAGACCTTGAACAAGATCGATCCAGTGGGTGACGCTAGCAATGTTGCGGCGGTATCCGGATTGGCTGTGGTCGGCGATGTGGCTTCGTACAGCGCGGAAAGGCAAGGCACGCACTTTATGCTGCTCAATTCGCGGCAGCATGTTTTGTCATCTGGATTCCCTGGGCGCGACTACTGAACTTGCTATGGCATCCGGGTTTTCTTCTGCACCCCCACCCCGAATTCGCCTCCTAACCGCGGACGGTGCGTGTGAAACCCCTCCATGACGCGCCGTCCGCCCAACTCGCGGTGGGACATTTTCTGTGGGGATCCTGTAATCTCCGAGCAAGGCCACTCCGACAGTAGCACTGGGTCCTTCTGCAAGAGTGTTACAAAAGTGTTACACGGTCTATTTGCGCATGTCCTTTCAGGCGCACGTGTGGTAACTGTCGAACTCCGACATGTGGCTCGCGGTCTGGTGACATTGTCGCCACCACACGTGTCTATAGGAATTTGGACGATGACTCCTTTCACTGCATTTGGTAGCAATGCTCCACGAATCCAGCTTCCGATAGCAGTAGTCGCGAGTGTGGCACGCTTGGTGCCCGTGCAACGGCGATGAGTACCCGCCCCGCCGCCCGGTTTGAGTCTGATGCGCACAGGTTCTCCGATCCGACTCGCGGGGCCATGACGGAACTTTCGACATACGCGCTGGAACCGTTACGGAAAGATGCCGAGTTCGTCCTGTACCGTGGCCGGAGGAATGCTGACCCCAGGCATATTCTCGTTGTCGCGCCGGCGTCGGAACAGCCTGCGCGGGGGACCCTCAAACGGCTCGAACATGAATATGCGCTACGGACCGAACTTGACCCGGCCTGGGCAGCTCGACCGCTGGCGCTTGTTCGCGATAGGCGGCGTACGCTGCTGGTGCTCGAGGCCCCGAGCGGCGAGCACCTCGATCGGCTTCTCGAGCGACCGCTGGAACTGACACGGTTTCTGCGCGTCGCCATCGGTCTGTCGGCGGCGCTGGGCAAGCTCCATGAGCACGGCATCATCCACAAGGACATAAAGCCCGCCAATGTCATGGTGGATCCGACGTCTGGCCAGGTCTGGCTTACCGGTTTCGGTATTGCCACCGATCGGCCGCGAGAGCGAGAGGCCCCTAAGCCTCCACAAACTATCGAGGGTACCCTCGCGTACATGGCGCCCGAGCAGACCGGCCGCATGAACCGGTCGATTGATTCGCGCAGCGATCTCTATTCGCTTGGGGTCACGCTTTATCAGATGCTGACCGGCGCGTTGCCCTTCATAGCCTCGGATCCTGTCGAATTGGTCCATTGCCATATCGCGAGGCAGCCGTCGCCGCCCGAAGAGCGAAGGAAGGAAGTCCCCGCGGCGTTATCAGCTATAGTCCTGAAGCTTCTTGCCAAGGCGCCCGAGGAGCGCTATCAAACCGCCGCAGGGCTGGAGGCCGACATCAGGAGATGCTTGGAGGATTTAGAGCGGCTCGGACGCATTGAGCCGTTCGTGACCGGCGCGCGTGACGTATTAGACCGGCTCACGATCCCGGAAAAGGTCTATGGACGCGATCGCGAGACAACCGCACTGCTCGACGCTTTCGACCGGGTCGTAGCTAGCGGCGCGCCGGAGTTAGTATTGGTATCCGGCCACTCCGGCATCGGCAAATCCTCGATCGTCAAAGAGTTGCACAAGGCCATCGTTCTGCCGCGCGGCATCTTCGTTTCAGGCAAGTTCGACCAGTATAAGCGTGACATACCCTATGCGACTCTCGCGCGGGCGTTTCAAACCTTGATCCGTCAGATTCTCAGCCGCAATGAGGCGGAGGTCGGGCGCCGACGCGACGCGCTCCGCGATGCGATCGATCCCAACGGCCAGCTCCTGGTAAATCTCATTCCCGAGTTGGAATTGATAATCGGCAAGCAGGCGCCCGTGCCAGAGCTCTCGGCCCGGGATGCGGAAAACCGGTTCCAGTCGGTGTTTCGCGCCTTTGTCGGTGTTTTTGCGCGTAAAGAACATCCACTCGCGCTTTTTCTCGACGACCTGCAATGGCTGGATGCAGCCACGCTCAACCTGATCGAGCATCTCCTCACCCATACCGACGTCCGGCATCTCCTTCTCATCGGTGCCTACCGGGATAACGAGGTCATCGCCTCGCATCCCTTGATGCTGATGTTGGATTCGCTCCGCAAGAGCAGCGTAGCCGTGCGGGACATCGTGCTCAACCCACTGTCGCTCGATGACGTGGGCCAGCTAATCGCCGATAGCGTCCATCAGGAGCGTGTGCTTACCGATTCGCTCGCGAGGTTGGTGCATGAGAAGACCGCAGGCAATCCCTTCTTCGTAGTCCAGTTCCTGACCGCGCTGGCCGAGGAACGTCTGTTGGAGTTCGATTCGCGCGCGGCGGTTTGGCGCTGGGACTTGGACCGCATCCGCGCCCGAGGAATCACCGACAACGTGGTCGACCTGCTGATCGGGAAGCTGAACCGTCTCCCCGACAACACCCGCGAAGCCCTAAAACAACTCGCCTGTCTGGGAAACAGAGCGAACACCACTACTCTTGTCATCGTTCACGGGCGGTCAGAGGAGGAAACCCACTCGGATCTCAAGGAGGGTGTGCGGGAGGGGTTTGTTGTACTTTCAGACGGCTCGTACGAGTTCGTCCACGACCGCGTCCACGAAGCCGCCTATTCGCTAGTCCCAGAAGAAGATCGCGCCAGGGTCCATCTGCAGATCGGTCGTCGGCTCAACGCGGCAATGCCTGCCGACAAAATCGCCGAGTGTATCTTCAATCTAGTCAATCAATTCAATCGCGGCGTGGCGCTTATTTCCGACCCGAACGAGAAACAGCGCGTGGCCGAACTAAACCTTCGTGCGGGCACCAAGGCCAAAGCTTCAACCGCTTACGCCGCCGCGCGCATCTACCTATCCGTTGGAATGGCCCTGCTTCGTCGCGAGGACTGGGAGAGCCAGTACGAGCTCGCGTTCAATCTATGGTTGCTGCGCGCGGAATGCGAGTTCCTGTCCGGCAATTTCGACGAAGCACAAAGGCTCATCTCGGAACTGCTGGAGAGGGCGGTGTCAAAGGCCGACAAAGCCGCCGCTTATCGCCTAAGAATTGATCTCTACGCCGTGAAATCGGAGCACTCGAAAGCAGCGGACAGCGCGCTTGAGTGCCTGCGCCTGTTCGGCATCGAATTGTCGGCGCATCCCACCTGGGAGCAGGTGCGGACTGAATATGAGAAAGTGTGGCAAACCCTGGCCGAACGTTCCATCGAGACCCTGATCGACCTGCCACTCATGACCGACCAGGAAATACAGGCCGTTATGCAGCTGCTGTCAGTCCTCCAAGCTCCGGCGTTCTTCACCGACAACAACCTCCTGTATGTATGCCTCTGTTACATGGTGAACCTGAGTCTGCAATACGGCGTGACTGATGCTTCCGCGCATGGGTTTGCGTATTTCGGTTTGATTCTCGGATCGGTTTTCCACCGTTATGCCGATGGCTACCGTTTCGGAAAGCTCGCGATCGATCTGATCGAAAAACATAAGTCCGTCGCTTACAAGTCGAAAGCCTATTTCACTATCGCACGGGTAGTAATTTGGACGCGCTCAGTTGCAGTGGCGCTCGACTTAATTGAGGCTGCTTTCCGTGCCGCGCTCGAAGCGGGCGACCTTACTTATGCGTGTTACTGCTGCGCGTACATCATTACTCATCCTCTCCTACGCGGAGATCGTCTCGACGACGTATGGCGCGAGTCCGAAAAGTGCCTCCATTTCGTCCGAAAAGCCAAATTCCGCGACTATGAGGAGCGTATTGTAAGCCAGCAACAGTTCATCCAATGCATGCGCGGAGAGACCTCAACCTTTTCCACCTTCAGCGACACGAATTTTGATGAAGCGAGCTTCGAAGCGCAGCTCACGGGCGACCGGGCGATGGTCTGTTGGTATTGGATCTTAAAACTGCAGGCGCGATTCATCTCGGGTGACCACGAAGCTGCCATCGCAGCGGCACAGAAGGCAAAGGCGTTGCTCTGGACCTCGACCGGTTGCATCCAACTGCTCGATTATCATTACTTCACCGCGCTTGTGATCGCAGCAGCCTTCGAAAAAGCGCCGCAGGAAAGACAGCGCGAGTGGCGCCAGGCGCTCAGCGCACACGTCGAGCAGCTTCGGGAATGGACCGATAACAATCCGGCCACCTTTGCGGACAAGCACGCCTTGGTAACGGCCGAGCTCGCTCGTATCGATGGCCGGGACCGTGACGCGATGCGCCTCTATGATCAGGCCATCCGCTCCGCGCGCGACAACGGCTTCATCCAGAATGAAGCTGTGGCCAACGAAGTCGCAGGCAGATTTTTTCTCGATCGCGGCTTGGAGGCGTTCGGCCGGGCCTACCTCCGTAACGCACGCTCCTGCTACCTGGGGTGGGGCGCTCGCGGCAAAGTGAAGCAGCTCGACCAACTCTACCAGGGACTCGAAGAGCACACGCCGCCCGAGGCGACTCGGACGACTGCGAGGATGGGCTCGACCATCGAGCAACTCGATCTTACGACCGTGGTCAAGGCACTGCAGGCGGTGTCGCGCGAGATCGATCGCGAAAAGCTGATCGAGACGCTGATGGCGAGCGTTGTGCAGCACGCAGGAGCCGAGCGGGGGTTTTTGTTCTTGCCCCGTGGGTCCGAATATCCAATCGAGGCGCAGGCCACCACGCGCAGCAACACGGTCGAGGTGATTCTCGCCGACTCGTTTGCAGGACCTCCAGAATTCCCCGAGGCCATTCTTAACTATGCGATCCGGACGCGGGAAAGCGTAATCCTGGAAGACGCCTCAGCCCCGAATCAATTTTCGGACGACGCATACGTGCTCGCCAGACGTCCGCGGTCCATCCTTTGCCTGCCGCTGGCAAAGCGGCGCGAACTAATCGGCGTGCTGTACCTTGAGAACAACCTGGCGCCGTGCGTATTCACGCCGCGCCGGCTCGCGGTGCTCGAGCTGCTTGCCTCGCAGGCGGCAATTTCGCTCAAAAACGCTCAACTGTACGCCGACCTGCGCGAGGAAAACATCGAACGGAAAAAGGCCGAAGAAGAATTACGGCAGAGCACGCACGCACTTCACCAGTTGCAGGAGGAAGTACGTCAGGCCTCGCGCACGGCGATGATGGGAGAACTGACGGCGTCTTTGGCGCACGAACTGAATCAGCCGCTAGGCGCAATTTTGAGCAACGCACAGGCGGCGCGCCGTCTTCTCGCTGGAAAGAAGCCAAACGTAGAAGAAGCCAACGCTGCGCTTGACGACGTCATTCGGGACGATGCCCGGGCGGCTGATATCATCCGGAACATTCGCGCGCTCTTTCAACGAAATAAGGTGGAGATGTCGCTCCTGGATCTTAGGCAGATTCTACTCGATGTCGAACACCTTCTAAGGTCTGATGCTTCGAATAAGGAGATCTCGTTCCGGCTCGATCTACCGCCATCGTTGCCCACTGTCGTTGGCAATAGGACCCAGCTCATCGAAGTCTTGATAAACCTCGTTTCTAACGCGTTCGACTCTCTCCGCGAGAGCACCGACGGGCGGCACGATGTGGAGCTGTGCGCGAGCGAGCGCGAAGCCGCGCGGGTGCACATCGCCGTTCGTGATTCCGGCAAAGGGATCGATCCCGAAATCATGCCCCGGTTGTTCGATGCTTTCTTTACGACCAAGCCCGAGGGCATGGGAATGGGCCTCACGATCGCGCGCTCGATAATCGAAAACCATGGTGGCCGGCTATGGGCGACACGAAACCCTGATCGCGGGGCGACCCTGGAATTCGAGTTACCTGTGAAAGTTAGCGCAGAAAGCAAGAACTGATTCGGCTGCCGACACGGGCATGTCTCCGCCAATCAAGGTTGCGGTCATTGATGACGATGCACCGATGCGCACCGCGCTGGTGCGTCTCATAAAGTCGGCAAGAATTGAAGCTACCGCATTTTCATCGGCGCGCGAATTTCTCGACGATCCAGTTCATCGACAAGTGGATTGTGCGGTGACCGATATGAGAATGCCGGACGTCGACGGGCTCAAGCTCCAGGAGGAGCTTAACAAAACGCTGCCTCATCTCTCGATCGTGTTCATTACCGGCCACGGCAACGTTCCGATGAGCGTCGAAGCCATGAAGGGCGGTGCCGTCGACTTTCTCGAGAAACCGGTCGACGGCGAGGCCTTACTGGCTGCGATCCATCGCGCCGCGGATCGTAGCCACGCATTGAAGGCGTCGCGCGACGAGATGATCGCTATAAAGCGGCGCTACGAGCGAATGACACCTCGCGAGCGCCAAGTATTTGCCTTGGTAACAGCCGGATCACTTAACAAGCAGATCGCCTTCGATCTCGGCGTCGCTGAAAGAACCGTCAAGGTTCATCGAGGCCGAGCGATGGAAAAGATGGAGGCCGATTCACTCGCCCAGTTGGTACGCATGGCACAGCTATTAGGTGTTCACACCGTCGCGGAACCTGCCCGAGCTGCGCGCTTAGGGCCTGATGGAAATGACCGGTCGCGCTCCCGTCGGCATCGAAACGCTTCCTAACGAGCTCATCGATCTTCGTAGGAGCCCGCGGGCTTCTGCAGATAACTGCGTGCCTCCTCCTTCTCACTTGCAGGAACGGGCTGTTTGCCGTCAAGAATCGTCACGTTCGCGCGCGCTGGACCGTGGTCGGGCGCGTTGCGGAGCACGTCACGCCACTGCGCCGCCGCCCGGGCCTTGTCTCCCTGCCGCGCGTAGATCACACCCAGCATGTTCCGGGCGTCGAGTTGCTCAGGCTCCAGGCGCAGCGAGGCGAGCATCTCCTGCTCTGCTTCGGCCAGCATATCGCGCCGCTCGTAGATCAGGCCGAGATTGAAGTGTGACTCTGGACGGTTCGGGCCAAGCCGAACGGCAAGCCGCAGCGCGTCTGTTGCCGCCTGGAGGCTGCCATTTTCGAACAGCGCGAGCCCTGTGTTCAGGAACAGATCCCAGCTCGAGAGTCCGAGCGCAGCGGCGCGTCGATACTGATTGAGCTCCTGCACTCTGTCGCCCGCCATCCCCTCAGCAAAACCCAGGTGATAATGAGCGAGCGCATTCTCCGGATGCTTGCGCAGGACCTCCCGATGAAGGCGAATCGCCTCGGGGTAATTCTCCGCACCGAGAAAATAATCGGCCGTGGCGTCGCAGACTCGTTCCTCGCCTGGATTGACAGCGACGGCTGCAGGACTCCAGAGCCATGCTAGCAGCAGCGCAATCGCGGCGACTGACAGCACTGAACGGTTTCGAGACATTTCCTCTAGTCCTCGAACGAGCGAACGCTCACGCGGTCTCGTCGGGCGGAGTCTGTCGTTCACGGGCTCTGCGGAAGGTGTGACCGCATGCGTTCCAGCGACGTAGACTCTGCGCCAAACACGGTCGCGGTTCTATTGGACCAAAGGGCAATGGACCAAGGGGCTATTTCACGAGCTGAGGCAGCCGCGCATACTCCGGTTCCACGAGATCTCATGCGGAGAATGCCCAGTGAAGAAGCGTAACGACCCAAGAACGATTGCGCTTGGGACTCTGGCGCTGGCTCTATTCGCGCTCGCGGGATGCAGTGCCCGAAGCGTTGATCCGGCACCTGAGCCGCCACGCTGCGAACTTAATGCGAACGCTGTCTGCGCCAATGCCATCGAGAACTACCTCGCCACGGCGGCAGTATTGCCTCCTCGGGCTGCGCCATCGAAGAGTCCGCACTTGGTGCCCCTTATAGCGCCCTTGAAGTCGCCTGGTGGAGAGTTGGCCGCGGAAGTCGACTGTTACGTGAACGTCGATCCCAATGGGTCTTGGCTGGTGTACGCGCATGTGGCAATTCCGCCGGAGTCGCCGCAAGCCGTAGAGCATTTGCGCAATCAAGACATGTGCACGGATGAGTTGCCAGAGCGCAAACTCGCTATGGAGTCGACGCCTTACGATCGCTAATCCGCGCGGATTTTTCGGAACCGGGTAAGGTAGCACTGTCAATCACGGCCACGACGGCTATATCTTTCGCGAGTCATTCCCTCGATTCGGTTCTCGAAAGTGCGAGCGCTTGTGTAATCGCGTCGAACAAGGTCCGCTCGTCGATCGGTTTGAACAGCGCCGCAACCGCACGCGCCTCCTCGATGATGCGTTGTGTTGCAAGGTCGTTTCGGCCGGTGATCAATACGGAAGGCAGGCCACGCCCTGATGCTGTTAGCGCGCTGCACAGTTCGCCTCCATTCATCTCAGGAAGATTTATATCGACCACCATGCACGCGTTGGCTCTCGGGATCGCGCTCGCGAGCAGCGCGCTTGGCCGGTCGAAAGTCAGAACCCTGAAGCCGGCGGCTTGTATCAGCCTTGCCAGGGACGAGCGCACGGAAGGATCGTCATCTACGACCAAGACCGTTGTGGCGCTGCGACCCGCCAGCGCGTTAGGCTTTAGAGCGGGCGACCTTCTGCGTTTCGGTACTGGTTTGTTTTGGTGAGAGATCGCACGGCGGCGAATTGGCGTCATCTTGCTTAATCCCTCCTGCTCCCCCCTCCTTCCACTCGCTGATATTGTACGACTTTGGCGGGCCATGATTCTATTGGACCAAAGTACCATAACCCCATTGGAGACGGGCGCGACCGGAATCTGTGAACGGGCGGCTGGCTCAGACGGAAGGGCCCCACAGCTGCAGGAGCACTTCGGCACAGATAGAATCAGACTCCAACTTACCGCGGGCAGGTATTGAATGGACTTGACCCGGTTTCGGTAGACGGTGTTGGAGAAAAGGAAGAAGGAGGTCTCCAATGCCAGGAACGCATCCACAGTGCGCGCCGGAATACCGGCGACGGATCATCGAGCTGGCCCGCGCGCGGGCGCTTGGTTGATGTCCGTCACGTGTTCCCGGTCAGCACAGGTTGGACAGATTGGAATGATAAAGGAAGAAGGGTGAAGGTTTGCCGCCGATAGGCCTTACGAATGCTCGGAGGAAAGCGTCCGAAAACGCGACAGGAATTCCCAGTGCTGGGGAAAAAATGCAGTCTTCTCGTGCTTGTGATTCAAGAGGATAGCTTACACCGGACGAATTTTCTGTTGCGAGAGTTGCGGAGCTAAGGTTTTCGATGCCGTTCCCTACTACCGAGCGGCCAAACCCTTTGGATCATGGCGAACAGAAATGCCGTCGTCAGCCCGAAGAGCAACATCCCGTTTAGTGCTTCCAAAGCGCCCATCAACTGCCATTGATCTTTCAGATATCGGTTCGCATGGCCGTAAGTCGTCATCGCGCTGAGTGAATAGAGCATCGCGAACCTGTTGTCTGGCAAGGCACCTAGAACGCGATAGGCTGCGGACCAAATCGCACTCTCGATTCCGTGCAGGACGGTGGCTAACAAGGCTGTACTGCCAATCACCAAAGCAAATTTGGGAATGAAGTTGCGAGCATCCGAGGACTCGCCAAGAACGGCGACGAACTTTCCACCGATGAGAGCAAGGCCGCATACGTGAATCACTACGGTCAGCACGATCAAGGGCAGGCTCCAGGCCCAGTCCAAGGGGCGATATCGATTGCATTCATTTGTGCCTCTTGCGCTCGGCTTCACGCACCGGAAGCGCTGGATGGATCTTCATTTGATTCCGTACGATCTGAGTGCGCATGCTGGCTCGTCACAACATCCCCTCTTCTTCTGAAACGAAAGGCACCCGATTTCTGGAAACAGAGCCGTCGCAATGCGGACCTCTGGCTCATGCAAATCAACTGTCCTGACGCCGGCTTGGTCGGTCGTTCCTATGACGGGCCGAACGAGACCAAGCGGGAGCGAGTGCGCTCTAGTCGCCGAGAACGTACTTTGATGCATCCGTAATGAATCCGTAATGAGTTGAGATCGATAATGTGACCTAAGTGTTGCTTAGACCTCCGATGACTAAAGCGCCGTCTATAATAGGGGTCGCAAGGCGATGGAGCGCGAGTGATACCGGGTCATGCAGAGGCCGCTATTGAGACAGCGAATGTAATAGGCCGTCGTCCCCGATTGCGTAAGCGCTCACCGCATTGGTGTCGACGTTAGTCACATATAGAACGCTGCGGTTCGGCGCTACCGCGGTAGCTTTCGGCCGTGGCGCCGCCAGCGTCTTCGGGCCTGGCAGCGCCTGGAGGGTTCCGTCCGCGCCGATGCCGTAGCCCCAGATTTCATTGCTGTTGAAGTTCGCCACGTAGGCAAACCTTCCGCGTGAATCAATCGCGATCCCGAGTGGGTTCAGGCCCGTTGGCACCGGCGATCCCGCGAGCGCGCGCGTTGCGCCGGTTTGTTGGTCCAGCGCAAATTCCGAAATCGTGCCGTCGCCGGCATTGACCGTGTAGATGAACCCTCCGCTCGGCGCGATCGCCAGGGCGCTCGGCTGGAACCCGGTCTGGCTCTGGCCAATTTGACTGAGCTGACCGGTTTGCGCTCCGATGAGGTAGGTCGTCAGAGTTGAGTTGGCCGCGCTCAAAACGTGAACGTACCTGCCGCGCGGATTCGCAGCAATCGCGACCGGTGCGCTGCCGACGGTAAGCGGAAAGCCTGGAATTCGGCTCAGCGCTCCAGTGGACTGGTCGATGCGAAACGCTGAAAGGCTGTTGTCGACTCCGCTCGTAGCATAGAGGAAATTGCCGGTAGCATCCGCGCTGACGCTGAGCGGGCTGAACCCTGCGGGGCTTGGCGATCCAGCTTGAGTCAGCGTGCCGCCGTCGGAAATCGCAAACCCCGAGACATTCTGTCCGCCCGAACTTGCCACATACAGAAAGCGGCCGTTGCTGGTGACGCACAACGCAACGGGATGAAGCCCGGTCTGAAAGGGACTTCCATTGACCGGTGCAAGGCTGCCGGTCGATTGAACCTTGAAAGCCGAGATGGTGCCATCGAGCAGGTTCGCCGTGTAAAGGTTGCCTCCGGTTGGCGTTGTTGCGACCGCGACCGGCTCGCCGCCAGCTGGAAATTGTGTCCCGGCAGTAGCAGAAGCCTCGCCCGTCACAAGTCGCTCGGGGGTGACGTTTGTAACCGACGGCACGCCGCATCCCGCGGTCAGCAAGATTGCCAGAATTACCACCGCTCGGATCGCCGCCGATACTCGTTCGATAGAACCATTCATTTGTCTGAAGACGCCGGGCATTGTTGTAAAGCGCAGCGCCATTAAATTCACATCCACGGCCCTTCAGTAAGTTGTACTTTAGTCCTACAGCCGATGGACCTGACATGTCGTACCAAAGTACAACTGTAAACGCCGTCAAGTACATGGGATTATCGCTCGGATACGCGGGCAGCGATGCGACGAAAGACTCAGTGAGTGCAATATTTCTCTGCCAGGTAAAGCACGCGGAGGAAGCTAAAATGGGTAATAGTCATTCGTGACGCATAGCCGCTTTAGCGCGGAATTCAAAAAAAGGCCTTGCGCATAAATATCATGGAACCTAAGGAGGCTATCCCATGAAGAGGACGGCAACTTGTTGGCCCGGCGGCAGATCCGCCCGTATCGCGATCCTGATGCTCGGCGTCGCCCTGGCGATCGCTCCTGAAGCGTTCGCCTGGGGTCGCGGAGTCTTTGGGGGAGGTTATGGCGGCTATGGCGGCGGGGGTTACGGCGAGGAAGGGTCCAGCTTGGGCGGCGGTGAAGGATCTCCCGGTAGTGGAAGCAGCCAGGTATATATCTATCCAAGCAGGGGCCAGAGTCCGCAGCAGCAGCAGACCGATCGCGGCCAGTGCTACACCTGGGCCGTTCAACAAAGTGGCTTCGATCCCGCGAATCCGCGAGTTCCCGGCGGCCCGCCGCCCGCCGTGGGTGCACCGCAGGGCGGATTGTTCCGCGGAGCCGCTGGGGGAGCAGCGCTAGGAGCAATTGGCGGCGCCATCGGTGGTAACGCAGGAAAAGGCGCGGCTATTGGCGCTGGGACAGGTGCTGTTTTCGGCGGCATGAGGCGGCGGAGGTGGGCCGAGCAAGAGGAGTTTCAGCAGACTAGCTATTTGGAACAGCAGCAGAGCGCGTTGAATCAGGGACGCGGCAACTTCAACCAAGCCTTTGGTGTCTGCATGACCGGACGCGGATACACGGTGGGATGATGACATCGCTTTTCAGATGCGAAGTTTTAGTAGGAGGAACGATGAAGCTCCTGAGTGCGATCGCTGTGCTTTTCATTACAATCGGTGTCTGCCTGAAGCCGCACCCGGCCGATGCAGCAGGCAAGTACGATGGGTCGGTTCCGTTCCTGTGCGTTCCGACTGCAGTCGCGGAGTGCGTCGCTGACGGTGAGTGCCGGCCTGGCACAGCAGAAAGCGAGAATCTTCCGGACTTCTTCAAGATCGATCTCAAGGCTAAAACCGTCCGCGCTGAAGACAAAGGCAGGTTGTCGCCCATCAAGCGGATCGACCGCGGTGACGGCGAAATCATCCTCTACGGTTCGGAGGCCCAACGCTCCTGGGTCCTGATGATTCAGGAGAAGACCGGGAAGATGTCGGCGGCAGTCACGGGGGACGGAGAGAGCTTCGCGATCTTCGGCATCTGCCCAGCGCCATAGGCATTGATGCCGCCCCGTGCGTCGGGTAGTGCCGATCAGCCCGCAGGCGCGACACTGCTATAGTCCGCGGGCCGTCACGGTCTCCTTCACCATCCCGTCGCTTCCCGGCGGGCCGTATCCGTTCTGTTGGTACGTTGGCAAGCCCCGGCGTTTAGCGCTTAGCGCAGTCAATCCGACTGATTAAGCAGCGCTTTCCGAATGCACCTAACAGGCTTTTTCATCGAATGGCTTGAATAAGCTGGCAATCGGTTTGGCTTCGCACATGATTTGTCTGGTCTGTTGGTCGTCGCGGCCGCTCATCAGGATCGTCGGCAAGGGCCGTCTCCGGCAGAGTTCAATCCCGCTCATTCCCGGCATGTAGATGTTCAACAGCAGGCACGCGTCGCCGGCCGTAAACTCGCTGGCCAGCAACTCTTCCGCGCTCTGAAAGACCAGTACATTGAAGCCCAACATCTGTAATTGCGTTCGTAGCGCGCGCCGGATAGATGCGTCGTCATCTATCACAACCACTGTGGCCCTGGGCTTTTTTGACAATCAGCTATACCAGTCCGGCGAGAGAAGTCTGCAGATCATTCGCACCATCGACTGCCATTGGATTCAGCGCCTCGCGGCGACCGCTCGCTATTGTACCAAAGTCCAATAGCGCTCCCTGCAAAAATGGACGAGTCTTAGCGCTGATTGGCGAGGACGATCCGAACGGCTCCGCGAGAGAACCGAGTAATCGGGCACCGTGCGGCGGAGTAAAGAATGCCTCTGCTGGCATTCTAATTTTAGTTTGATCTGCGACCGGTTCGAGCAGCAGCCGATCATAAACGCCACTCAACTTTTACCGGAGACTTTTCATGCCATCGCTGAGTATGTCTAGTTCAGTCGCTGTGGCATCTGCGATGACGCCAAGAGTGAAGACTTTGGCCGCAGGTCAAGATATCAGGTCGGCCGCCGCGAGCGGCGTCGAGACCCCGGCGACGATCGAGGGTGCCAGCGTGGCTGTCGTGGATGATGACGAGCGAGTCCGCGAAGCACTTGCCTTCCAGCTCAACGTTGCTGGCTTTCAGGTGGTTTCGTATCCTTCCGCACGCGAACTCCTTGCGGCTAAGGACGCAAGCAATTTCGATTGTATCGTGGCCGACATATTCATGCCGAGAATGAATGGGCTAGAGCTTCAAGATCAACTCAGGGAGACCGGCAAGTTCGTGTCGATCGTTTTCATCACCGGGCGTGGCGATATGTCGATAGGAGTGCACGCGATGAGGGCAGGCGCCGTGGATGTCCTCGAGAAGCCGTTCGACGACGAAGCGCTTCTCACTGCGATCGAGCACGGGGTGCAGCGCTCGCGTGCGGGGCGTAGGGAACATGACCAGCACTTCGACCTCGAAAGACGCTTCAGCTCTCTGCCCGCTCGCCAGCGTGAAGTTTTCACACTGATCACGGACGGTCTCCCGAACAAACAAGTCGCCGCGGAACTGGGAATAAGCGAGCGCACAGTTAAAGTGCATCGCGAGCGATTGCGCCGCAGGATGGGCGCCGACTCGCTCGCCGAGCTTTCTCGGATGGCTGGGCTCCTCCAGATCCACCCTCCTCGTGCACCATCCGTCCATCCGAACTAATAAATGACCGAAGTATCTCGCTTATTGCGCACTTCGAGGTGCGCGGGCTTGCTGCGCTTGAGCTACCGGGAGTGTGAAGGTGAACGTGCTGCCGCCGCCTGGATTCGGTGTGAACCAGATTCTGCCGCCGTGGCCCTCAACAATCGATCGGGTCACGAGCAGGCCCAATCCCATTCCTTTGGTCTTGGTCGTAACGATTGATTCAAACATCTGGTTTGCGACCGATGGATCGACACCAGGGCCGGTATCACACACGCTTACCCCAATCCATCCGATCTTCTCTGGGGCAATCCTAATCGTTACTTCGCGCGGGCCAGATTCTTTTTGCGCTGTCGCATCTAAAGCGTTCAAAAGCAAATTCAATACGCACTGTTGGATCTCGACGCGGTCCCCGATAATCCACGGTAGGGAAGGCGAATCATCGATCCGAAGGATAATCTCGCGAGATGCGGCTTCACTGCCTAACAGGTTGACGACTTCCTTGATCAGCGCGCTAATAGCGATGGCCACCTTACCGGTTTCATCGCGCCTAAACACGCTCCGGAACCGTCTAACAATTTCACCAGCTCTTTTGGTGTCTTCAATCGCATTTCTAACAGCGGCGGAGGTCAGTGCTGGCTTCGGATTTCCCTGAGACAGCAAGCGTGCGAGACCTCCGAGGCTACTTAGAATTGCGGCCAGCGGCTGATTGAGTTCATGAGCGATCGAGGCGGTCAACTCGCCTATCGTCGATTGGCGGGATGCAATCGTCAGTTCTTCCTGGAGTTTACGAGATTGTAGAGCAGCTCGCTTTCGATCGAGTGCACCCGCAATAACCTGCCCAACGATTCGCAGGCGCTGCAGTTCACTTGGGGGCCAAGATCGCGGAGTGCGAAACTTGCCGAAGGTCAGAGCGCCTAGCACAACGCCTTCGATTTGAAGTGGCAGCATGACCTGCGCCTTGGGGCCATGGGACTTCAGAAACTGTCTGAGCTTTACCTCTTTCTTCGGAAGTTCATCGGGGTTTGAGTATACAACGGTTTTGCCGGCAAGGACCTCTCCTGTAGCCCACGGCGATATTTTTATCGATTGCATCTTGCGTGGCAGCCCTGGGACCCCCGGGCGGGCCCACCAATACGTGCCTACGAACCCACCGTCAGAGGCTGCCCGTTCCCAGAAGGTACCTCTGTCGACCTCGAGAGCGAGCACGATCTTGCGCAACCATTCCTTGATCTCCTTGTCTATCTCGTCCACTGATACGCGAGCCATCGCGGCCGACAGCTCGTCCACGAGCGACGCGAAGCGTTCAATTTGCAGCCGTGCGGAGCCGATGCGCGCGATGGGAATACGTGTTGGCGTGTCTGCTAGGTGGTTTCTGCTCTTCGCATTTACGCGAAAATCCCGACACGCCTCGCCTTTCGATGCATGTTATAGCATAAGGTCGCTCCCACCAAGAGGAACCAGAAAGTTCCGGGAATCAGAATCTGTAGACGGAATCAATTGCTGCCGGGCTACGGCCGCTGGCGCTTAGAGCGTTAACTCGATTGCTTGCGCAACGCCTTCCGAATTGCGTGTAGCAAGGCTTTTTCGTCGAAGGGCTTGAACAGGCTGGCGACCGTTTTGGCTTCGCACATGACCCGCCGGGTCAGTTCGTCGTCACTAGCGCTCATCAATACTGTCGGAAGTCGTCGTCCTGCTGCAGCGAGACTCCGGCAGAGCTCGATGCCACTCATCCCAGGCATGTAGACGTCCAACAGGAGGCATGCGTTACTGGTCGGAAAGTCGCTGCCCAGCAGACTTTCTCCGCTCCGGAACACAAGCACGTTGAACCCTGCCACTTGTAGTTGCAGTCGCAACGCGCGGCATACGGACAGATCGTCATCTACCACTATCACGGTCGGCTTTGGCGTGGTCGGCAATTTGACAATATCTGACTGCGCGCATCGAGAGTACGTGAGCCCGTCCGATTTGAAGATAAAAACGGGACGTTCTCCAGTCGTACTTTGGTATAACAGGCCGGCCGACGTGTAGTTCCAAAGTACGACTGTACATTGCCACTGCTCTGAAGAGAGAATTCGCGCTGCTACCGCCGGAGGCGTGGTCGGCGCAAACGGCAATCGGAATTCGAGATGTGCCGATTGACAGCCCGTAGCAGGAGGAAAAAATGATGGAGACTAATTCGTCGAGCCGGATGCCATCGCGCCGTGCTCTACGCCTTGGTGGTTATGCGCTCGTGGCTGTCGTGTTCCTCGTTCCCCAAATGCTGTGGGCGCAAAGCGCCGGACAGTTCGAGCAGCCGCCGATTATAAATGCTACCCAACTTTTGCCGGAGAGTGCGCTTTCCGGCCCGGGATTTCACGTCGAGCAGCAGGTGCCGACCAACGGTGCGATGGGCCAATACACCATCGTCGCCGACGCGTCAGTCTTTCAGAACGACGCGGGGACCTATCGGGTGGAAAGCCTCGATCTGCTGAAGATACGTCTTACCGAGATACCCGCGATCGCGTATCTCGAGAACGTTAGTAAGACCGGTGTATTTGCCAATGCGCTGGCGCAAAGCGCAGAACGCCCGGTTGCGGACGCTGCAAATATGGTTATCCATCCGATGGATACGGTAACCGGACTACCCAGCGGGATTGGAAGTCTTTTTGGCCGCGTCACTCTCGGTGCGGAAAAAATAACGTCGACAGCCTCGAATTCGTTCGGAAGTGGGGCAGCCGCTGGTCAGACGGCCAACGCGACGATGACGGCGTTGGGATATGACCAGGTGCGTCGGGATCTGGCGAGAAAGCTGCACGTCGATCCCTACAGTTCCGATCCGATTCTCACCAAGAAGCTGAATTCGGTCGCTTGGGTCATGTTTTCGGCCCGCCTGACGGTCGACGCGGCCATGATGGCAGTGCCCGCCTCGATAGTCATCAGTGGCGTGGAGTTCACCAACGACCTGGTCTACCAGAAACCGAAGGGAGACTTGATTATCTTCGTACAGAAAAAGCTGCAAAACATGGGACTGTCGCAGGAACAGATCGCCTCCTTCATTAGCAATTCCGCGATTCCATTGAGTCTTCAGGTTTCCGTGGTAGAAGACCTCGAAGCTCTCGGCGACATTCCGGGCCGTCGCGCCGTGGCGGTGGCTCTGGGCAACATGATGACAGAGTACCAGGCACGTTTCCTGGCTACTTCCATACGCATGCTCAATAAATGGGGCCAGCAGAAGAGTCCGATTACCGGGATTCAGGTTCTCGGAGTGCTGGTTGCTCGCGATCAGAATGGCACCGTGATAGTGCCCGCCCCAGTCGACTACCTATCATGGACGCCGCGCATCGCCGGGTTTGCGACCGCCCCCACATTGCTCGGCCTCCAGCATAGGGTCCTTTGGATTCCTGCCAAAATGACTCCACTTGCGCGCCAGCAGCTGCAGGCTAATGGCTGGTCGGTCCACGAGAGCGCACAACCATAGCATGCAGCGTTTTGAACGAAGGTTACCGATCTGCCGAGAGCCGGTCGTGAAAAGTGGAAGGTCAGACCGCTTGACGCGTTGAGCTTCCGAACGTGTTCTGGGCCGCTATGAGAGAGAACGCGGGAACGTCACAGGAAAGACGGGCGAGTGAAAATCAATCAGGAGTTTAACAATGATAACCACAAAACGATCATCATGGATAACCACAAAACGATCATCATGCGTAAACGGACTCGCAATGTCACTCGCACTACTTGCTGGAGCCGCAGTGCTGGCAAGCGTTCTGTCCGCCTGCGCGGCCACAACTCAGGGTCAGGTTGCGCTGCAACAGCAAACGCCGACCGGACAGACTGATCCGACCGGTGCAGCGCAGTTCCTCGGCAGTGACGCCGCGCTGCTTCAGCCCGGCGCCGAGGGCCAGGCCGCCTATGTGTACATCAACCCCAACGTGCAGTGGAGCAACTACAAAAAGGTCATGCTGAAGCCGGTTGAGTTCTGGGACAGTCCCGACACCAGCGTTTCTCCAGATGATCAGAAAATGCTGACTTCGTACTTCTACAACTCGCTGCAAACGAACGTGCAGAAGAATTTCACTATCGTCGATCAGCCGGGGCCCGGGGTGATCACCTTTGCGGTCGCGATTATCAATGCGACAGGGGCCACGCCCGGTTTGCGATCGGTTTCGCTAGTCATTCCGCAGGCTCGTATATTGAACTACGCGCAATCCCTTGCGACCGGCCATGCAGCCTTCGCCGGGTCGGCCGAGGCGGCCTTCAAGGCCACGGATTCGAGCAGCGGAACATTACTAGAGGTCGGTGGACAAGCGCATCGGCGGGATGGCCGTGGCCAATGCGGCGCAGATCCAGTGGGGCGACGCCGAGGCCGCGATGGACTATTGGGCGCTGCATATCACACAGCGCGCGGTCGCGCTCGGGGCGGGCACTCCTGCAGCCACCGGCCAACCTTCGGCGAGCAACTAGCCTTGCATCGTTTTTCAGTCGGCGCGACGCCGAAAACTAGATCAGCGTTTGGTGTCGCTGGGCGCCGGCACGACGTCGAGCGCCGATACAGCCGCCCGTTAGTCAAGCGACGCATAGCAGCAGCAAAGGGAGATTACTTACGTGATCTACTGTAGTAACAGAATTATCCATACCGGCGCGAGGCTCGTGCTCATGGCGATTGTTACGGTGATTGGCGCTGCAACTCTGCCTGGCGCACGAGCTACCGCGCAGCAGCAGGAAAAGCCGAACATCCTGTTCATCATGGGCGACGACATCGGCATCATGCAGCCGAGCATCTACCATGAAGGACTGATGGTCGGGGAAACGCCCAATATCGACCGCATCGGCCGGGAGGGCGTCAAATTCATGGCCTATTATGCTGAGCAGAGCTGCACCGCCGGACGCAACGCCTTCTTCACCGGAATGCATCCGCTGCGCACGGGCATGATCCCGCCGCAACTCCCGGGCAGCCCGAGCTACCTGCGGCCCGGTACGCCAGCGCTCGCCAAGTTTTTGCACGATCTCGGCTATACCACCGGCGAGTTCGGTAAGAACCATCTCGGCGACCACACCGCGGCTCTGCCTACGGCGCACGGTTTCGAGGAATTCTGGGGTTACCTTTATCACCTGGATGCGATGCAGGGTGTCAGCTTCCCCGACATCAACAAGACCCCGACCAACCAGAGCATCGTTCCGCCGTGCAGAAACACGCCGATCCGCGGCCTCGCCGAAGTCCCTGGGGCTGTGGATCCGAAAACCGCCCTCTGTATGACTCCCCCGCGTCCTGTCATCTGGTGCCACTCCTCGGACGGCACGGAGGCGAACCAGTCGTGCAAGGATGAGGGCCCGTTAACACTGGAGCGATCCAAGACTGTGGACGAGGAAATCTCGTCCAAGGTTATCGACTTTCTCGACCGCAACGATCCCAAAAAAACCAACAAGCCGTTCTTCGTCTGGTACAACCCGGCGCGCATGCACGTCACGACGGTGCTGTCACCTAAATACATGGGTATGGTGGGCGAACTGGGCGGCAAGGACTGGGGCGTCAACGAAGCCGGCATGAAGCAGATGGACGACAACATCGGCTACGTCCTCAAGAAACTGGAGGACATGGGCCAACTGGATAACACCATTGTGGTATTCACCACCGACAACGGCGCGGAGGTGATCACCTATCCTGACGGTGGCACCACGCCGTTCAAAGGCGGCAAACTCACTACCTGGGAAGGCGGCATGCGCGCTCCGCTGGTCGTCCGGTGGCCCGATCACATCAAGCCGGGCACGATCAAGGACCAAATCTTCGCGTCGCTGGACTGGTTGCCGACGTTCGTTGATATAGCAGGCGGGCCAAAGGGCGATGGCCTGAAGAAGCAGATCGAGGCCGGTGAGTATCCGGGAATTGTCAAGACGACGCTCGATGGGGTCGACCAGCGCGACTACCTGGAGGGCAAATCGGACTCGGCGCGCGACACTTTCTTCTACTATACAGGCGCTACACCGTCGGCGGTGCGGTACAAGAACTGGAAAATCTACTTCTCGATGATGGGTGCCTGTGCGAGTTGTGGGCTTAAAGGGGTTGAAACTTATAAATGGCCCATGGTCGACAACATCAAGCGTGATCCCTTTGAGACGTCTGTCGGTGCAGAACCGAGCACCCTCTTCGGCGAAGCCGGCGCACTTGCCGGACCAGTTACTGCCTATATCTACGACTGGAACATTATTCCTATTGGACAGCTCTTGTGGCTGAAGGAACTCGAGTCGTACATCAAGTACCCGCCGCTGCAGGATCCGGCCAGTTACAACCTCACTCAGGTTCTCCAGCAGATCAAGGAGCAACGGGCGATCAGTCACGCCGGTGACTAGGGCGTGAAGATGTTGATGGCTGAGCGGGCGACCCGAAAGGGTCGCCCGCTGCCACTCAGGGACGCACTTTCGACTTGGAAAGCGGAAAGCGCCACAGGGGTAAACGGGGAAGTTATGAGAAGGCTTCTGACTGTAACGCTCGGCATTCTGGCACTGGCCGGAGGACTCGCGCGCGCCGACGATGTCGTGTTGCCGCTTCCGCCAGCCGATCGGCAAATGATCACCGCCAAGCTTGGTTCCATAGTCGGCAAAGCATTGCCCAGTAAGCCGATTGAGGACGTTTCCGTTTACTTTCCCCTTCAGGAAAAAGCCACAAATTATCAGGTCACGGCCGGTCCCAACGCCGGGAAAACACAAACGCTCGGCCTCGCAAAGACCAAACGCCCAGGCGGAAAGTTAGCCTGGCGATTTCAGTTCTCGCCCTCGCTCGCAGGGTTCATCCATCAGACGCCACAGGGCGATCTTATAGTGCCCGCCGTAACCGATACGGGGGAGGGCGTGGTGGTCATTACAACGCCCGCCAACCCATTCGTGATCAAGGGCATGAAGCCTGGCGAGACACGGTCTTATTCGCAACAGGTCTCGGTGATCGAACTTGACGATCCGGCGGACCAGGAATATTCGGGATCGTTACACGGCACCTACACTTACGTGGGCACCTACCAGGTGACGGTACCGGCCGGCAGCTACGAAGCGGTGCTGTTGCGCCTCAAGTGTGAGGGCAAGGTCGGTCCCGCGCATACACACGACACCGCATACTACTTTTTCGCGCCCGGCAAGGGTGTGGTCGCCATGATTAGCCAAGAAGATGCCACGGCTTTTTGGATCATCCATATCGATACTACATCTGGGAAGGTACTCATCGCGAATTGAATTGCCGAGTGATAGCGAGGCATTTAGTGTCGAGACGCTGCGTTCGGAAATTCGCCGCGCTTTTAACTGAAACTATCAAGTGAACCAAGGTGATTGAAATGACTAAGCAAGGCAAGCCAAACATCCTTATCCTCCAAGGCGACGACATCGGCTGGTGGAACATTAGCTACAATAGCCGCGGGCAGATGGGCTACCACACGCCCAGCATCGACCGCGTGGCCAACGAAGGCGTCGCCTTCACCGACTACTACGCTCAGCAGAGCTGCACGGCTGGCCGTGCCGCGTTTATCACCGGCCAAAATCCGATCCGTACGGGCCTCACCAAGGTCGGTATGCCTGGGGCCGATATCGGTTTGAGCGCGGACGATCCCACCATGGCTGAATTGCTCAAGCCGCATGGCTACGCCATCGGCCAGTTTGGCAAGAACCATCTGGGCGACAAAGACGAATTCTTGCCGACGATGCATGGCTTCGACGAATTCTTTGGCAACCTCTATCACCTTAATGCAGAAGAGGAGCCCGAGGACCCGGACTATCCGAAGAATCCTGAGTTTAAGAAGCGGTTCGGGCCTCGGGGCGTGCTCCACTGCTGGGCTGACGGCAAAGGCGGGCAGAAAATCGAGGACACTGGGCCGCTAACGAAGAAACGGATGGAAACCATCGACGATGAAATAACCGAACATGCGTTGCGCTTCATCGACGATGCTCACAAGGCGGATAAGCCTTTCTTCCTCTGGTACAACACCACCGCCATGCATTTCCGGACGCACCCGGCTGAGAGGCACAAGGGAAAGAGCGGTCAGGGGGACTACAACGACGTCATGGTTGCTCACGACGAAGATATCGGCAGGATGCTCGGCAAGCTCGACGAGCTAGGCATCGCCGATGACACGATCGTGATGTACACCACGGATAACGGCCCCCACTATAACAGCTGGCCCGATGCCGGCATCACCCCGTTCCGGTCCGAGAAGAACACCAACTGGGAAGGCGGTTGGCGCGTGCCGGCCTTCGTGCGCTGGCCGAGCAAGATCAAGGCAGGTTCAGTGGTGAATGGCATCGTCACTCACCAGGACTGGCTGGCGACCTTTCTGGCCGCCGCCGGAGAACCGGACATCAAAGAGAAGCTTCTGAATGGCCACAAGGTCGGCAACAAGACCTACAAGGTCCACATCGACGGCTTCAACATGTTGCCGTACCTGACCGGCGAGGTGAAGGAGAGCCCTCGGGAGTCCTTCTTCTACATCAGTGACGACGGCGACATCCTGGCCATACGCATGCGCGACTGGAAAGTCGTGTTGATGGAGCAACGCGCGAAGACACTGCAGTGCTGGCTCGAGCCATTCGTGCATCTGCGGGCGCCCAAGATCTTCCATTTGCGCCGCGACCCGTTCGAGCGCGCCGACGAAAACTCGAACACCTACTATGACTGGATGATCTCCCACGCCTACATCATCTACGCCATGCAGGCGGTAGTGGCCCAACAGATCGAAAACTTCCGGAAGTTCCCGCCGCGTCAGAAGCCCGCCTCCTTCAACTTGGATGCAGTGATGCGGACACTAGTGGACGCGGGCGGCGGCGGCAGCCACTGACCTGCCGGCTTGCATCGACGAAAAGGTAAGGTGCTGTGTCCGGCGAGCGCGCAGGGCACAGCACCCAAATTGAAAGCGTCTGAACCATCATTCATCACGATAGGAGCGGAAGAGAAGTGACAACTTCGCCGAAGTTCAGGTTTCTCGTAGGTGCGGTGTTTGGCGTCTCAATTTTTCTAGCTCTCCGGCCCCCAATAGCGGGGGCGCAAACTGACATGTTTATCTATCCCGCGAAAGGACAGAACCAAGCGCAGCAAGATAAGGACCGGTATGAATGCCATTCCTGGGCGGTGCAACAGACCGGATTCGACCCAAGTAAGCCGCAGAGCGCAAACTCCCAGTCCGCTAGCCAGCGTCGGTCGTCGTCGCCCCCTCCCGTGCTACAAGGAGCCGCTCGCGGAGCCGCGCTCGGAGCGGTTGGCGGTGCGATTACGGGTAATGCCGGCAAGGGTGCCGCTGCCGGAGCCGCAATGGGAGGAGTTGTTGGCGGGTTCCGCCGTCGGGACGAAAAATTGCGAGAAGCCGATAGAAGAGCTGATGCAGCGGCAGCGTCCAGTCCTGGTAGAGAGGCATACATGAGGGCGATGTCAGCCTGTCTGCAAGGGCGCGGCTATACAGTCAATTGACGCTGAACGGCTAAGAGAGTTGATTCGAAAATCGACCTGGTACGTGGTCGTGCATCACCGGCCGAAACGCACGATACGGAACATCCCACGTTAACGTGACGAGCACACCAAAGCCTCATCGTCAGCAAGCCCTTGTGCCCCCGCGCGGCGCGGCCGTCGCCGGCGTGATTTTCTCGTTGCTGACGATCGTTGGGCTGGGGCTCGTCCGGTACGCTGTGCCGGCTGATCCGTCCCTGCCTGGTATCTGGCTGACCGAGCCACACCGCCGAAACGCGGTACGGTTTGCCGTCGACCTCGTTCCATTTGGCGGAATCGCATTTCTATGGTTCATCGGTGTGCTCCGCAACCGCATCGGAGAGCTTGAAGATCAGTTCTTTGCGACCGTATTTCTGGCCAGCGGATTGGTGTTTGTGGCTTGCCTGTTCGGTTCTGCGGCGGTAATGGCGGCGCTGGTTGAGTCGGTGGCGGCAGGTGGTATCGCAAACGAGACCTACTACTTTAATCGCCGCGTAAGCGACGCACTACTGAACCTGTTCGCCATGAAGATGGCGGCGGTCTTCATGTTCTCAACCTGCACCATCGGGTTGCGTACCGCCATTTTCCCGCGCTGGGTGGCATTCCTGGGCTTCGCGTGTGCCTTGGTGCTGTTGGTGGTGATCGCTAACTGGAAATGGATCACGCTGGTCTTCCCAATCTGGATGCTGGTGGTTAGCGCGCAAATTTTATCGGCGGACTTTCGCTTTCGATAATCCCGAACAACCGGTGGAGAGCACCATCAGGTCTAAGGACTAACCAGACACTCACGGGGCTCAAACGCAAATGACAGGGCAACAGACTCCGCAGAGCGCACCGGTCCTCGACGTTTCGACCGGACTCGCTTTCGATCGGACGCGCGCCGCGTACGAGCGAACGATGATGGCGTGGATCAGAACCTCGACTTCGCTGATCACCTTCGGCTTCAGCATCTACAAATTCTTTCAGATTGAAGTGCCGCCCCCCGGACGGCAAAATCGTCTAATCGGGCCGCGCGGCTTCGCCTTCATACTGGTGAGCATCGGATTGTTCTCGCTGATCCTTGCGACCCTTGAATACCGCCAAAACATCCGAACGCTCGGAGCGCAATATGCCGGCAAAAGGCGATCACTGGCAGTGATGGTCGCCGCATTGATCTCGATGCTCGGAATACTTGCACTGGCCGCGATAATTTTTCGTCAATAGCTCCGTGCAACAAGTTCGGAGAGCGCACTGTGATTTCAATACAGCAAAGATTCATGAGGATTGCGCTGAGCTGTTTCGCGTTGCTTTGATGATCTTCACCACGCCAGCGGGCGCAGCATAGCGATCTAGGGCATGGCTAAGCCGGTGCGCTCGCCGCAGATCGGACCAGCGCGGGAGTTCTAGGACAGATGCAGCCAGATCGGAGGCGGAACATTGAATCATCAGTACACTCGGGTGATTGCCCTGATCGGAATCCTTGGCTTGCTAGTCGTAGCTCCTGCCGCTGCGCAGACGACGGATAGCAAATCGCTTGATGAGGTCAATAAAGAACTGTCGAACCCGATTTCGAGCATCTGGGCGCTTCAACTTCAGGAAAATACTTACTGGCTCAACAAACCCGATCGCAACGTTGTCAACATGCAGTTTCAACCGGTTCTCCCTCTCGCGTTGACCGACGATTGGAATCTCATCACCCGGCCCGTCTTTCAAGTGATGAACTCCACACCGTACGTTAACGAAAGCAGCCATCTACATCGCGTTACCGGGTTCGGCGACACAATCCTCGCGACGCTGCTCTCGCCCAGCCCGAAGCTCGCCGGTCCCTGGCTGCTGGGCGCGGGTCCGAGTTTCATTTTCCCTACGGCAACCAACTCTCGCCTCGGACAAAACAAATGGCAGCTTGGACCGGCCGGTGTGTTTGGCTATCTGGGTGACAAATGGCTGGCGGGAGTATTTCCGCAACAGTGGTTTTCAGTTGGCGGCCCGGGTTCGCAGACGGTGAGTCAAATGAACATTCAGTACTTTTTCGTCTATTTGCCGGGCGATGGATGGGGGATCGGCTTTTCGCCCAACATGCTCGTCAACTGGTACGCGAACAAGAGCGGCAATATGATCACGTTCCCCATCGGCTTGCAAATCAGCAAGGTGATCAAAATCGGCCCCTTGCCTGTGAAACTAGCGGTCCAGCCCCAGTACATGCCGGTTCATCCTGACTTGTTTGGCCAGAAGTGGAACCTGCAATTCGCGATAACCCCTGTCATCCCGAAACTGGTTAAGGGAAATCTGTTCGGCGACTAGGCGCCCTCGATGGACAGTCCGAGAGACATCGATAATCTTATGTCATTCCGGTTCTTCCTCGGAAGTCGACTGTACCACAGTCTGATCTGTCAGCAGTGGGAGAGATCACGGTGAACCCTATAGGATACAAATCGGTAAGCGTAGCGCTGACCTCCCTCGCGTTGCTGATTCTCTTCGCCACGCCCGCACAGGCGCAACACGGCGACTGGCTCATGGGAACGGATGGTCTGCTTAGTGGTCAACAGGCACCGCGTGGAATGTGCTACTCGAATATCTGGTCCTACCCACCCCGTCGGGCAGACAACTGATGTTTAGTGTTACGATTCGAAAATCGCCGAAATCATGACGACTAACCTCACGAGGCTAAGTAGTACCTCCGTGACTCGGATGGTCGGCCCCTTGCTTAAGAGATCTCCGATGACTGTTCGAACGCTCCCGCTAGTAGCTCTCGCGCTCCTCTTGGCAGTGGGCGGCGCGCGAGGTCAGAGCATCGCGGCCAATTCATCGAACACTGAATCTGAGGAAGATCTGTTGGCGCGGGAAGTCGACGACCCAACTGCGATTCTCACGCAGCTGAAACTCCAAGACCTGTACACCCCCAGGAATTTCCAGACAACCGCGCAGACCAACACGGTGCAGGTACGACCAGTTATACCGGTAGAGTCGTTCTCGCTCTTTCCCTTCAAGCAAATCATCCGGCCAACTTTCTTCGTACAGACTCTGGCCACGTCGCGAGGCAGTTCAACCGTCACGGAATTCGCCGACATGCAACTCTTCGATCTGTTTCTCTCCAACTGGCCTAATCCTAAAAAGACCGGATTCGGCTGGGGCATTGGGCCAACCTTCGTGTTCCCCACCGGAAGAGACCCCGTGGCTGGCAAACACTCGTGGCAGGCCGGGCCCGCAGCCGCCGCCGTTTACCGGGGTATTCCACACTTGATGGTCGGCTTTCTGTTCCAGGAGCCCATCTCATTTGCGTACACGAATTCCTCAGCGACCCCTCAAAGTCGGATGCAGTTCCAGCCGCTGATCTCGTACACGCTCGGCCGCGGCTGGTACGTGAAGTCTGCGGACTCCACGTGGACGGTCAACTGGCGCCACGGCAGTTCGACCAGGATTCCCATCAGCCTGGGCTTCGGACGCGTGTGGAAGTTCGAAGGGCCTGAGCTTAATACCTGGGTGTCGGGCGAATGGACGGCCTATCGGCAGTACACAAATATCACGCCGATGTACACCGTGCGGTTTGGCGTAACTCTCCTGTTCCCTCATTTTCAGCTCTAAGCGGAGCTTGGTCCGGCTCTCTATCATGACCAAAGAAATGTTTGAATTACTTCGATCGCAAGCGGTGTCTCTGCCACCGCTGGCGAAGTTCGCCTTGGGGATGGTGCTTGTTTTCGGTATTCCACCACTTGCGCGCCGCGTCAGGCTCCCGGCGGTGGTAGGACTCTTACTCAGCGGCGTCGTGATCGGTCCCCATGGTTTCGGGGTTTTCGGCGAGAAGAGGCCAATCGCTGACTTCATGGCGCAGCTGGGACAACTGCTGCTGATGTTTTTCGCTGGTCTCGAGATCGACCTCAACCGCTTCCGCCAGGCACAAGGTCGGTCAATGCTATTCGGCCTCATCACCGCCGGGGTTCCTTTGCTTTTGGGCACCACGGTCGGTCTAATGTTCGGCTATCGAACCATCCCGGCGATCGTGGTCGGCTCACTGATCGCGTCGCACACACTCCTGGCCAATCCGATTGTAGCTCAATTTGGGGTCAATCGACTCGAGCCCATCATTGTCACTGTCGGTGCAACGGTTTTGTCCGACACGTTCTCTCTTGTCGTGTTCGCAATCTGTGTTTCGACATACGAGAAGGGGTTTTCACCGTCGGGATTCGCGGCACAACTTATCGAGATTGCTGTATTTGTCCCGTTCATCCTGTTTGGTCTGTCTCGCGCGGGAGCATACGTACTAAGTAAGGTTGAAGCTGAGGAGAACGCCTATTTCGCCTTGACGTTCGGCATTATGGCTATCGCAGGGGTCCTCGCTCAAGCTGTAAACCTGCCAGGCATAGTCGGGGGGTTCCTTGCCGGACTGGCGATCAATAAGGCGGTTCGCGAAAAGCCGGCAAAAGACAAGTTGGAATTCTTTGGAAACTCCTTTTTCATCCCAATCTTCTTTATAGTGACGGGATTCCTGATCGACCCGCTCGCGTTAGTTCAAAGTATACTCGACAATTTTGCCCTTGTGGCGGCGGTCGTAATCGCCCTAATCGCGGGCAAATTCATAGCCGCACAGATTGCTGGTCCCGCCTTTGAATACAGTGCGGCGGCGCGTATGACGATGTGGTCGCTCACTCTGCCGCAAGTGGCGGCGACCCTCGCGGCCGCACTCGTTGCCTTCAGGACATTCGACCCGCTACACCAACCCTTAATTGATCACCGGATGCTCGATGTGGTCTTGGTGTTGATGGTGACAACCGCGATTCTCGGACCCGTTCTCACCCAATATTTCGCACCCCGCATGTTGGGGGCAGATAACCACGAATCGCGTGCTCCAGTTGCAAGGTCGAGCCGCCCGGTTGAGTAAAAGTGTCGGGAGCGCAAGCGGGCCTCAAACTAACGCGAAGATAAACCATGAGTAAAACTCGAAAATAAAGTTGCAACCGTCCCCAGCGCAGCGAGCGGAATCCGCCGTGCAGCCACAATCCGCTTCGCGGATTAAGGCGTTATCGCCTTGTCTAGTCACGAGTACAACCAGCCGATCGTCGACACCTCGCTCGTAGCGTGCCTGCACTGCGATCTGCTGCAGGGCTCCAGGAGTTCCAAAGAGGTTCGCCATGCCTGATCGCGACGCACCGATCCCTTCAGCTCCCGACTCGAGGGCTGTGCCCAAGAAGCAAACGCGGCTCTCCCCGGTCTGGCTCATTCCGATCCTGGCGGCGGCGCTAGGCGTCTGGGTCGCTGTGGCCCGGATCCGCAGCGAGGGGCCGAAGATCACGATCGTGTTCCAGTCGGCCGAGGGGCTGGAGGCCGGCAAAACCAAGATCAACTACCGCGGCGTCGACGTCGGCACGATTAAAGCCATCCGGCTATCGCGGGATCACCAGCGCGTGATAGCCACGGCGCAGATGACGCCCAAGACCGAGGAGTTCTTAGCTGAAGACACAAGGTTCTGGGTGGTGCGGCCACGGATCTCGGGCGCCAGCGTGACGGGGTTGGGCACGCTTATCTCAGGAGCGTATATCGGAATGGAAATCGGCTCTTCAACGCAGCCAAAGCGCAACTTCGTGGCGCTCGAGACGCCGCCGGTGGTGACCGGCAACGCACCCGGACGTTTCTTCGTGTTGAAGACTTCCGACCTGGGTTCACTGGACCTCGGCACGCCGCTGTTCTTCCGGCGTCTGCAGGTCGGTCAGGTCGCGTCATACAAGCTGGACAAGGACGGAAAGTTCTTCACCCTCCAGGTATTCGTGAAAGCGCCCTATGATGAGTACGTCACCGCGAATACGCGTTTTTGGCAGGCGAGCGGGATCGACGTGTCGCTCTCTGCGAGCGGTCTCAGCGTGCAGACACAATCGCTACTGTCCATCCTGATCGGTGGCGTCGCATTCCAGTCGCCGGCGACCGATGGGGTCTTGCCTGCAGCCGCAGCGGACACAGCTTTCGTCCTGTACAGCGACCGGGCCAAGGCCTTCGAGCCCGCCGCCCGCAGTCCCCAGACTTACAAGCTCATCTTCAAAGAATCCGTCAGAGGGCTCGCGCCAGGCGCGCCGGTCGAATTCCGAGGCATCCCGATCGGCGAGGTCGCGGACATTCGCGCGCAAATCGACCTGAAGACCTTCGAGTTCTCGGTGCCGGTGACTATCCGCTTGGACCCGCAGAGGCTCGGGGTCAAGGTTATCGAGGGGGCGTCCGGCGCGGATCTCGGGAGGATGCGCAGGAGGCTGATCGACGCCATGGTTGCGCACGGGGTCCGTGCGCAGCTGCGGACCGGAAACCTGCTGACCGGGGCCGTGTTCGTGGCGCTCGACTTTTTCCCCGGCGCGCCCCCGGCGACGGTGGATTGGTCGCAGACTCCAGTGCAGCTGCCGACCATCCCGGGTCAGCTCCAGGTGATCGAGGCGAGCATCGAGAACATCATCAAGAAGCTCGACAAGATGCCATTCCAGGAAATCGGCGACGACCTGCATAAGGCGTTAGGCAGCTTGGACCTGACACTCGTGAGCGCACGCGGAACGCTCGTCAGTGCGCGGACCACGCTCGACAACGCTAACGACTTCGTCGAGCCGAATTCCGTGCAGGGCCAGGAGCTGGACAGCACGCTGCAGGAGGTGAACCGCGCGGCCCGCTCGTTGCGCGTGCTCGCAGACTATCTCGAGCGCCATCCAGAGGCGCTCCTGCGCGGCAAGAACGGGGAGGCGAAATGACGGCAACCCAGATTGCGAATCTGATCTTAATCGCGTTGGTCGCGGCGGCTGCAGCCAGTTGCGCCTCGGCACCGGCGCGGTTTTATAACCTCGACTCCACGGCGACACCGGACGGCGTGCCGGCTACGCGCGACGCCGTCATGGTAGGTCCGGTCTCCATCCCCGCTTCGGTCGACCAGCCGGAGTTCGTGGTTCAGGTTGCGCCCAACCGCGTCGAGGTCGACGAATTCAACCGCTGGGACGCGCCGCTCAACGACGCCATAGCGCAGGCCGTCGCCGGCGACCTCGTCAAGCTGCTCGGGACACCGGACGTGACCTCGGCGCCGATGGCGAACTTCGTCCCGGCTTATCGCGTGACCATCGACGTCCAGCGCTTCGATTCGGTTCCAAGCCGGTCGGCGCTGGTCGAAGCGGTGTGGACCGTGCGCAGGACGGCGGGCGGAGAGACGCGCTCGGGCCGCACGACCGCCCCTGAGGCCGTGCAGGGCGACAGCTTCGATGCGCTCGCCGCAGCCCACAGCCGCGCGCTCGCGAGATTGAGCGGCGACATCGCAACGGCAATCCGGGCGGAGGCTGAGAATCAGCGGTAGCGACGGGGCGCGCGCTTATCCAAATGGAGCACAAGGTCTTGGAACAATTGCGAGAAGCCCTGCGCTTTCGTGTCGCGCCTCACCACAGCACCCTGCTCGCGGCGAACATAGCTGCGCGCGTTGCGTCTACTGATCGGCGACACCGGAGCCGGCACCGCCGTATTCGGCGTTGCATTGGTGCTCCTACTGCTTTGGCCCTCTACAACATCAACATCGCCGAGTTGGTGGGTGAAAGGGACCGGCTGCTGGCCCGTACCTCTTGGAAGCCGATACCGAAAGCTCGCTTGGCACTCTGTGCGCTATTGGTGGTCTTATGGGTGACGGGCCCAAGCGCTAAATTCGCTCAGGGTCAAACACCTAATCGACTATCGCTTCAAGAACTCGCCACGGAGTTCACTGATCCGCTTACAACATTGCCTCAAATCTTCTTAAAGGACGCATACTCGCCGGCAAATTTCGGCACTCATGTGCAAACGAACCAGGCGATCTTAAGAGCGATTATCCCACGGATACCACGATTCTCTTTGTTTCCTTTGATTCAGTTGATCCGACCAACTTTCTCGCTGGTGACAGTTCCGAGCGCCAGGGGCGGCACGCGGACCGAGTTCGGCGACACGCAGTTGTTCGATTTGGCAGTACTGCCCTGGCCGGGCGAGAAAACGGGCCTCAGAATCGGGCTGGGGCCAACGTTTGTGTTTCCGACCGCGACCTCCAGGAGCGCCGGCCAAGGGGCATGGCAGGCGGGCCCGGCACTAGGAGGCGTTTATACCGGCATACCATGGCTCTTGATGGGTTTCCTTCTTGAGGACCCGATTTCCTTCGCATACACATCTCCTAACCGCACGCCTCAGAACAGGCTCGAGTTCGAGCCAGTGGTACTCATTCATCTCTGGCGAGGTTGGTACGTGCGATCTGCGGCGGCAACTTGGGTGGTTGATTGGCGTCATCATTCCCCGACGTTGCTGCCGCTGAGCCTCGGCATCGGTAAGGTGATGGTTCGTCCCGGGTTGCCACCAGTCAACTTTTACGTTTCGGGTCAATGGATGGTCTATCGACAATTTGCGCCAACCGCACCTCAGACGACTGTTAACTTTGGGCTAACCGTTGCCTTTCCGGAATTCAGAAAATGGTGGATCACGTCAAGATGAGAAGTCTCTGTCGAAAGATTTGCAGGGAGCTGCCCGCTGTCATTTTCTCTCGCGCAAACATAGTGCGCCATTCGTGGCGTTCGCGGCCGGATTCGCCGTGCGACCCCAGACTGTGCAGGCCTCAAGCTTCTGTCGCGACACTGAACCATGGCACCCAGGATCGCAACGTCAACTGAATATCGCAGAGAACATCGTGAGTTTTCACCGTCGAACGAACTCTTCGCCGACGCGATCAACAGCCGAGCAAAGGGCCGACTGGCGATCGGGCCTGTGAAACATTCCACGCGCCTGGCATTCAGAGGTCCGTGGCTATGAAGATGACGCACTACACAGTCGTCGTTGTCGTCGGTAGAACGGACATTCCAACCAAGACCGTGGGAGAGAATATGTCGCGTCATCGCGCATCAAGAGCTCGGTCCGTAAATACACTGTTGTCAGCTTCCGTCGTCTTTGCGCTCATCTATTTTCTGCCCGTGCTCACCTGTGATGCGGCAGGCGCGAAGCGGGATTTCGTCCTCGATTTTTCCGGCTACACGGGAGGTTCCGTCGATGACTGGCTGCATGCCCGGCACTTTACTTTCGAAAAGGACGCGAAGAACCCCCGCCTTCTGCAGCTTTCCATTGACAACGATACCCTTACGCTCCAGGCCAAAGGGCATCTCAGCGGCTTTCTGCTCAATGACGCGGTTAATGTCGAAAAGATAAGCAAGATCAGAATTACCTGGGGCATTATCCAATACCCTGTCGACGTCTCTTACCAACGCAAGGTCAACAACGAGGCCCTGATGCTTTACGTCTTCTTCGGCACCGAGAAGATATCGAGCGGCCACGTGTTAATTCCCAACAGTCCTTATTTCGTTGGTCTCTTTCTCTGTCAGGACGAGCAAATCGATTTTCCGTATATAGGTCGCTATTTCCATAAGGGTGGCCGCTTCGTTTGCCTGGGCAAACCGAAACCTAATGAGATGGTTGTCTCCGAATTCGACCTCGACGCTGCGTTCAAAAGGTATTTTGACAAAAGTCGGACACCGGGTGTCACCGGGATCGGCTTTGGCATTGATACCTCCAAAGCGGGAAAGGGCGGCGCGGCTGCGGCGTTTATCAAGAGCTTAGAGTTTATCGGAGCCGATGGTGCTGAGGCTGCGCGCGCGCCGGGTGGCTAATAGAGCGAAGACGACATCCCGAGTACAGCAATATTCGCTCGGATTTGCGACAGGTAACGGCTCCAAACGGCAGGCGTCCGGTGTCGGTTTCGCTCGTTACGGAAACCACACCGGTATCGGCTTGGCCGTCACGGTCGCCCTGGGCCGCGCAGGACATGATGTGTATGCCACCGTGCGGACTGCTGCCCCGCGCTGGAGCCCCGGCTCGATAAGCGCCAACGGCGTCTCGTCAATTATTAAGCGCCGTCTTAGCATCCAACAGAGCGCCGACTACGGCCTTGGAAAATGTCGTCATCTCGACAGAGCGAACTGAATTCGAACTGCCGGTACCGATTTGTCAACGGTGAGACGACGGTCAGGTTGAGCTTTGCGACACCGAGACGAACTGCAAAGCGCTATCGCGCTGCAGCGCATTTCTATTGCGCTTTAAGGTCGCTGGGAACGACCGGGGCAAAATGGCCTGCCCTTTTATTTGAATCGCTGCCGCGACATCAGTCGCGATGTCGTTCATCACGCGAGAGGGCAAGTCGCCGGCTTGAGCTCCGGCGCCTACTCAACGTGGCTGTTGCCATCTAGACCGTCCAGTGCCGGTTCGAGCCCCTGCCGATCGGCGCCACGATCGGGTCTTTCCTTGGCTTGCGCCGTGATGACACCGCAGTGATTCCTCGTCTCTATGAAGTGTTTAGCCAGTGCATCGAGAGGTCGATTCGTAAGATCGGCGACCTTGAGGTCGATTTGTAACAGGTGCGCGGTTACCGAGAGTCCGAAATTCACTACCTATAATTAGCGTCGGATATGCGCTCGCCGGTCAACGGCTACGGCAAGGAAGCGTTCGCGCGTTACTCGATACGCGCGGATCATTACCCGCTCAGAGCATGATCGAAAATGCGAAGCGTGGCGAGGGTGAGGAGGCTAGCTAAACGGCCTCGCTTCCAAGAGCGCGCCACAGGTTCCAAAATCACGTCGCTTGGCACAAGCATTTCTCGAACTGCTTAATGGCCAGAGCAGGATTAGTATGAACGTAGCAGAGATATTGGCGAATGCGGTTAAGAGAGTTTGTCCCACGCCGAGCAGGCGGATTCCTGAGGGCCCCCTTTCCGTGGGACAACTCCGACTGGGCGATTGCAGCTGGCCGCTAGTCACTCCCTCGACTGCCTGCCAGCCCCGGGCCGAGAGGCAGCGGTAAGACGGCCCGACATCTGCCACGCCCAAGGAAAGAAGGGATGGAAATGGCGCTCTTCAATAAGAGACCGGCTCCGCGCGAAGTTCACGCTCCGATCGAAGCCGGCTCCTATTTGGGCCAAGGCTCCAAGGTCAGGGGCAAGCTTAACTTCGAGGGGCCAGCACGGATCGACGGCCAGATTGACGGTGAGATCATTGCCAAGGACAGCATTATGATTGGGGAGAGCGCCGTGGTGAGCGGCCCAATCAAGGCGGCGTCGGTCATCGTGGCGGGCAAGGTCAGCGGCGACATCATCGCCAGCCAGCGCATCGAACTTCGGTTCTCCGCCAAGGTGCTGGGCAATCTGACTTCGAACGTTTTGATTGTGCACGACGGCTCTTGGTTCGAAGGCCATTGTGCGATGCAGTCCGAGGGGACGCGCGCGGAGCGCAAAGCCGTGGTGTTTTCCCAAGGAGCGTACGGTGGCCTAGGCCGGAGGTAAGAAGCAGGCTGCGTGCTACCGCGGGCACAGTTCTCACAGCTTTCCACCTGGCAAGATGGTGACAGCCTCGACGCATTGTCGGCAGACCTGCTTATCTCTCTTGGGCATCCGCGTGCGTCTGTACCTCAGTCGAATAGCCAGTGTGCTCAGTCGCGTAGAGCCATCTGCAGTCACTTCTCCTCTGCCTCGACTTCAAGCGGAATCCGCGCATGGCGACCATTCGACAACGTAGTGGCGGCACAAAGCCCTGCGGTCTGTTCTACATGACCAACGCACGACGTTAGCATCTTAATACCGAAACAACACAGTGTCGCCGGTACACGAAGCGTCGACCATGAGAAAGGAGTAAAGGCATGCGACGGCCCACTATCGCTTTCGCACCCCGCGCAATCTTCTCTGCCGGGATCTGTCTAGGTCTGTCGATTGTTCTAAGTTCCTGTTACTTCACATCGGTCGGTCACTGGAACGAAGATTCGTACTTGGCACAGCCCTATGGCAACTGGCGCACCGTTCACGTCTGTGTTTATCTGGACGAAGGCGTATCGAAGGAACGAGCCCTAAGCCTTATGTCTGACTGGACAAAGCCAGACGGCGCCGCCCACTACTATCACATGGATGTCGTGCCCGTGGGGTTCTGGACCCTTCCTCGCGAGGGATTTCTACACAGTACAATAATGAATGAGGTCGCACACATTCCTCTAAAGGAGCAGTGCGATCGGCTCTTTTACTTCGCGAAGCGCTCCGTAGCCGACTATGTATATGCGAATGCGCCAGCGATTCTCCTGGGAGTCTTTCCGCCAGAAGTGCTGGGCGAAGTGGACGACGCGACGATGACTCACGGCTTTGCGTTTGCGGGACCCGATAGCGTACTCAGCGCACTGGACGGACCCCAACATACAACCGGGCATGAGCTTTATCACTTACTAGGGTCGTGTCCTCATGCGTGGACTCTTAAGAAATGCTACGCGCGTATTTCTATGCTAAAAAGAATGCCCAGCACCGATGGAATGTATCCTTCGATGAACCTGGCGGGTAACCAGATCTTCACCAGCCGCGCTCTCGTTAATAAGGTGATGGCGAGTTATTCTGATCCCCTTATGCCCTAGCCAGCACCGGCATGCGAGGGTGTGTCCATGGCCCGGCTTAGGTGCGACCGTATAAGCCATACGATCGATAGTGTCAACGATCATTCCACGGTGAAACAGCAGCTCGCGTGGCTAAGAGTTCACCGCGTCCGCTTCGAGCCAGCGAGTAATCGCATGCGCGAACTTGCAGACGCATGTGCGCCGACTTCCAGTCCATCGCAAAAGACCCGTTGAACCCCATCTCGCCGGTAATCTTCATAGAGGCCGGACGGTAATTCACGTGACGTTCGGTCAGCCTGAAGATTTCGCGACAATGTCAGTATTGCCGTCTGGCTTTAGAGATACGGGCGATCCCACGGGGACGTACCAGAAGGTCAAGAGCACGAGCATGCCGAACGTGAGGTAAACTGCCGTGAACATCCAAGATGGGGCACTATAGAAGATCAGCCAATCGATCCAGTAGCCGGTGAAATCGCGCGGGTAGCCGATCTCACCGCCGCTTAGCCGAAGCGCGCTCTCCAAGCTCGTGAGCGGGCAACTGGTTCGTACAAGTGCCTCTGCGCATACCAGAAGAATCATCGCCAGGTGTGCGGCACGGAAGTAGAAGCTCCGCACCCATCGCTACTTCTTTACCTTCGCCGTCCTCGCCCGTGCGGCCGAGCCATAGGCATTCTCGCGCGGATGCGATGCGGTCAACATGCTCAGTGCGGAAACCTGCGGCGGGAGATTTCGTCGAGGGTCGGGACCCCGTTCACATGGGTTCGCCTATAGCCGAGAAGATGCACTTTGCGATCTAGAAATTCTACCAGCGCCCTCTTGACGTAATAATTCCTCTTCTGCCCCCTTTCGAGCGCGAGGTTTTCCAAGCGCCGGATTGCTTCCTTCTTCGTCATCGAAGCACCGATCATAGAGGACGGAAGATCGAGTGCGAAGTTCTGAGAGCCGCTTTTCGTGAGGAAATCAACCGATCTGTGGATAAAGGACGATGTCCGCGCACTGGTCTTCCGTGGCACCCTCTCTCGAAGAGCGCGGCCGGCAGCAGGCGCATCGGCGGCGATCAACTTCTCAGGATTTCATCTCCGTACGTCCCACGATTCCAACAAGCTCGCTTTCGGCGTCCACCATGCTCATCGGGGGAACCGGGCAAGAGCGGACCGAAGCCGACCATCGAGCGCTTCCGGGCGAAGCGGGCTTCTCTCTGACGCGCGTGACTCCCACCGCTGGGCCTCTGTCGATCATCGAAAGCCAGCCGGCGTAGTCTGCCCCGACGCGGCCGGACCGCAGGGGCTGTTTCCAAGGACTGGCTGTGGCCTGCGAAACGAGCAATGTGTGTGTCGACCCGGAGAAGGAGCGGGGAACGGATGAAACACTCGTTATCTGACATCGAGAGCCTCTCGGCGGAAATCGAAAATCTCAGGACCCTTGGCCCTGAAGAGCTAGATCAAACCTGGCGCGATCTGTTCGGATCTGGTCGACCGCGCAGGGTTTGTGGCGATCTGCTGATCAAGGCGCTCGGGTATCGGGTACAGGAAAAAGCAATCGGAGGCCTCAAACCTTCCACTCGCCGCTTGCTCGAGCGCTGGGGCAGGAACGGGTCGGAGCGAGCCACATTGGCTGAGCCGGTCAGAACTCGGCTGAAGGCGGGAACCGTCCTGGTTCGGGAATGGCACGGAGTCACTCATCGTGTGGCCGTGCTGGACGATGGCTTTGACTTCGACGGTGAACGATTCCGCTCGCTCTCGGAGATAGCGCGAAAGATCACGGGTGTCCGCTGGTCCGGTCCGCTCTTCTTCGGTCTGAAATCGGCGGCCAAGGAGCCGCGCCATGGAGCAGAGTAACCCCAAGATTCGGCGCTGCGCCGTCTACACCCGCAAATCATCCGAGGAAGGCCTCGAGCAAGAGTTCAACTCGCTGCATGCCCAGCGCGAGGCCTGCGAAGCCTTCATCAAAAGCCAGGCCGGCGAGGGCTGGCGTCTAATCAGAACTCACTACGATGATGGTGGCCTCTCCGGCGCCACCATGGAACGCCCGGCGCTCCAACGACTTATGGCCGATATCCATAAGGGGCTGGTTGATGCGGTCGTCGTGTATAAGGTCGACCGCCTCACGCGCTCGCTGGCGGATTCCGTCAAGATGGTCGAGGTCTTCGATGCCCGCGGCGTCTCGTTCGTCGCCGTGACCCAGCAGTTCAATACCACCACTTCGATGGGCCGCCTTACACTAAACGTCTTGCTCTCGTTCGCGCAGTTCGAACGAGAGGTGACCGGCGAGCGCATCCGCGACAAGATCGCCGCCTCCAAGCGCAAGGGCATCTGGATGGGCGGCCTAGTGCCGCTCGGGTACGAGGTGCACGACCGCCAGCTGGTCATAAACGAAGCCGAAGCCACGACCGTGAGACATATCTTCACGCGCTACTGTGAGTTGGGCAGCGTCCGGCTGCTCAAGGAGGAACTCGACCGACCTGGCGTCCGCTCGAAGATCCGCGTCTCCAAAGATGGAGTCGAGTCGGGTGGTCAGGCGTTCTCACGTGGAGCGCTTTATACTTCGCTGAGAAACCCAATCTATGTGGGTGAGATCCGTCACAAGGGCGTCTGCCACCCGGGCCAGCATGCGCCCATAGTCGACCGCGCGATGTGGGACAAGGATGCGCAAATGTTGCGCGGGCACAGCACGGGTTCCGGAGCGCGAAGCTCAAGTACGAAGTCATGTGTGCTCATGGGCAAACTCTTCGACGAGAGCGGTGAGGGCCTGACGCCGAGCCATGCGGTGAAAGGTGACCGCCGCTATCGCTACTATGTTTCGCGCAGCTTGATGAAAGGACCCGCCTCTCGCGTGGATGGCGGCTGGCGCCTGCCGGCCGCAGAGATCGAGCGTAGCGTCGCGGCCGCTGCCCAAAGCATTCTCGATGATCAGCAGACGGTAATTTCCGCAATTGAAGAGGCCGGGCTCGACTCGAGCCGGATCGGTGCGATTCTCAAGTTGGCTGCAGCATGGAGTGCACGGCTGCAGTTTGAGCCAGATAAGGCGCTGTCATCGCTGATCGACCGGGTCGACCTTGGCCGGGATGGCATGCGGCTTTCGATCAAACTCCCGCTCTCGAAGGCCGAAACCGGAGCACCAGATCGTTCGAGTCATCTTTCGATCAAGCGTCATGTACCCATGCAGCTCAGGCGGCGAGGGGTTGAGCTTCGACTCGTAATCAAAGGCGAAGCGAGAGCGTCTTGCAAAACCGATCAGTCGCTGCTCAGAGCGGTGGCGCGCGCACACTGCTGGTTCGGCGATCTCGTCAGTGGCCGATCGATGGTCGAGATCGCCAAGTGCAACGGAGTCGGCAAGCAATACGTCAGCCGGCTCATACGTCTGGCGTTTCTCGCACCCGAGACGGTGGAGCGGATCGTGGCAGGCCGTCAACCGCCTGAGCTTACCGCGCAGAGTTTGCAGGCCAGCCGCTTTGATATTCCAGTGGACTGGGCGGCGCAAAAGCGGGCCCTCGGATTTGCGCAGCCGCTCTGAGCACGCCCCTATCAACAGCGGACTGGCACTGGTCCATCTCCAAGCTAAGTCCACCGCCCAAAGTGCGAACAGAGAGAAATCTCCAAAACTCGCGTCTGAACCCCGACGAGACCAGTTCTCCGGTGGACCTGAGGTGCCGGATTCCGGCCAAACGCGAGTTTTTTATGCAGATGATGAGAGAATCCAGAAAACTTAAGACTCGCTGGCGGAGCGAGTCGAATTCGAACTGACAGGCGACTTATGCAGCGGTCCGTAAGTCATCAAGAATCGTCGATCTGACGACCATTGCCGGCGAATCCATTTGAGGCCAGATAACGATTATTGAATGCCAATGACCACTTTCAATCTGGCGTAAGCGTTCGAGTTTCGTGCGACCGCTCCTGACAAACTCCGCCCTTCGCGCCCGGCATGTTGCAACGCATATCAAGCGGGTCGATGAGGGTCTTTGCCGTGACCGCCGCTTTGACCAAAGTGGATGTCAAGCGAAGCGCAAAGGAAAAGGGGCGCAAGGCGGAGCGTCGTCCGCTATGCGCCCCTGAGCCGGCTTGGTGTGCCGGCGTTACGGCGTAGGTGTGTGTGGCGAATTGCTGATTTTCGACACAAATCAGTAATTCGCCACACACAGGGCTAAGCCCACCCTCGTTGGTCGAATTCACATAAACCTTTTCCTGCCCGTTAGCGGACGCCGGGCACAGAAGGAAGGGGTTTGTTATGACCACGTCTCACGGGTCGCGCAAGCGGCTCCCAGAAGATCCGTCCGAGGAAAATCTCCGCAAACAGGCCAAGCGGCTCGCCAAGCAGGAAGGCCTGCAACTGCCGGCGGCGCAGCGCCGGCTCGCCATCGATTACGGTTACAAGACCTGGGCCGATCTGATGCAGGTCGTGGCGCCGCGCCTCGTACCTTTTTTACCGCTGCGCGCACTGATTGCCTTTCCTCAGGACGTGTATCCGATTTATATCGGCCGCGGGATGTCGATAAAAGCGGTCGAAGCGGCCGAAGGCCGGAACGCCCCGATTTTGCTGGTGGCTCAGAGAGACGCGACTGTCGCTGCGCCCTCGTCCGCTGACATGTACGAAGTCGGGACCTTGGGCATCATGGTCGAATGGCTGCGTCAGCCAGACGGCACCATGAAAACCCGGATCGAAGGCAAGAAGCGCGCAAGAGTCACCCGCTACGTGTTCGACCAGGAGTTCTTCAAGGCCGAAGCCGAAGAGATCGAGGAGCCGAGCGGACGCACCGCCGAACTCGAAGGACTCGTGGGGTCGGTGGTTTCCGCCTTTGCGATTTACGCGCAACGCAGTACGAGAATCTCGCCCGAGATAGCGAGTTCCATCGCGGCGATCCATGACCCTTCCATTCTTTCCGACAAGATGATCCGCCATCTGGACATCCAGCTCTGGCAACAGCAAGCTTTGCTCGAATCTGTCAGTCCGGTTGAGCGGCTCGAGAAGATCCTTAGGTACTTACAGGCTGGAAACCAATTCGAATAGTTCAGGTATCAGCGCAAACTGTCACGGTCGCCACGCTTTTTTTGGCGCGTCGGGGTCTTCGCCGCAAAGCAGGTTTCAGGCCGGGCTTTGTCGGGCGCGGCCTGTTTGTCCCGGAAATAAATTTTTCCGGGGCCGGACGCGATCGCGAGCCGAGCCGCGACTTGACGCTGAGTTCGGTGAAGGGCTACGAATCGAGTGTTTTGAGAGTCAAAAAGGAAATTCCGGTTAAAGACGAAGGTGATGCAGTTGAGGGTGAGATACGCGTACGATCCACTCCTGTTTCGCTCGCATGTCGAGAGCTTCTTGGCCGAACGCGAGGCAGAGAACAACCTCGTATTCGGAATTCTTGCCGGCGTAACCGATGGTATGCAGAAATTCAGCCACGATCGACCGCTGTTTGTATCGGTGGAGGGCAATGTCGGAATTCAACTGGTCGCAGTCCGGACTCCACCGTTCAACCTGGTGTTGTCGACGGCCAAGACAGATGAGGCAGTTTCATTTCTGGCGCGCAAGATGCACGCGGAGCGTCATCAACTGCCTGGCGTTACCGCTTCATCTCGGGAAGGAGATGTCTTCGCGCGCGCATGGAGCGGGATCAGCGGCTCCAAGGTTCGGCGCGAGCACTCCCAACGGATCTATCGCCTCGACCGCGCGATCCCGCCGCGTCCCGTGGCGGGCCATCTACATTTGTGTGACGAACCGGACATACACCAGGCGACCGAATGGATGCGGGCATTCAATCTTGACGTGGGGGAGAATCAGATACCGGCCGATCCTAGGAGATTCATTGGCCGTCACGATGCGGCGCTCTTCTTCTGGATCGATGGACGCCCGGTTTCGATGACAGGATTTTCGGGACCAACACCGAATGGCATCCGGATCGGCGCGGTATTCACACCGCCGGAACTGCGTCGGCGAGGATACGCGAGCGCATGCGTCGCGGCAGTGAGCCAGTCGGTGCTCGACGCGGGGCGGAAGTTCTGCTTCCTATACACAGACCTCGCAAATCCGACCTCCAATCACATCTACCAGGAAATCGGGTATCAGCCAGTCTGTGACGGGGAGGTGTTGAGATTCGAGGATTGATCGGCCCGAAGACTAACAAGTCAAGCCACCGGTCGGATATAGTCTTGCGTTCATAGTAGTGAAGTGGGATTAAGCTCATGCCGGAGCTCGATAAGTGGTCGCGATGGCTGCTGGAAACGCGTTTCGCTTCTGCGAGGCGCTTTGCCATGTGCCTCGATAAAAAGGTCTTTCGAGGCCTATGAACCCTTCTTCTTCCTATCCGCCCAACGCTTCTTCATCGCTTCTGATAGCCTCTTGCGGCCTGCCGGCGTGAGCCCGCCGCTTCGCTTTTTGGAAGCGGCCATTTTGCTAGGGGCAGCGGTCTTCCGGACAATCTTTGTTGATTCGTTTTCGAGCAAGCTTATGGCCCGACTTATCCGGTCTCTTTCGCTCTTTAGTTCTGAAACAATTCTATCTAGATCCAATATCGGTCTCCTATGTGGCTAAAAGCCTAACTACTTAGATAGCAGAAACCAAGGTTTTATTCATTAGCCGAAAGGACGTCCCAGGCGGCCCTCCGTAGAAGAATCCCGAGCTGGGGCAGAACATGGAGCCGCATGGGAAGGGCTGATTTATTTATCCTGGGGAGGTCGCGCGAGAGCGCCGACGACGACGGACCGCGCTAGTGTTGGAACTGATCGCGCTGCGCCAACGGCGTGGTTTCTCTACGTAGCGCTTCACGGTGATGAGCACGATGGGATCGTTGCCCGTCACAGAGTTTAGTCTTCAGCTGGACCTTCCTCTATGCGCCAACCATCAATGCAAGCTCTATCGCCAAGGAATTGTCGCCAGCGCTCCGTCGTGCTGGAGCGCATTCCGCAAAGCGATCGGCCTCGCTGAGGTAGGCGTAAATATGGAAAGCAGCGGTGTATGGCGCATGACTTGTGAGAGCGCAAGGGATAAGTTCAGCGATGGCTCAAGGCCTGGGAAGATGGAGAAACGCACTAACCTCAGCGGGTAGGATGTGGAAGAATCCCGACCGTTCGATCCGGAGGAACGATTGTGAAAACTGCCAGGAAACCCCTTGGCTTATTGCTCGCGATCGCAGCGACTGCGGTACTCGCGAACAACGCGGTATGGGCTCAGTCACTAGGCCAGCTGGAGCAAGCGATGGATCCAAAACACAAGAAGATCGTACTTGTGAACAATCAGTCCAGCGCGGCGGACGTTTTTATCAACTTCGCGAACGATTCGGTCATCAACGTCACAAACCTAGGCGGTTTCTGCGACTCACAATCCATTGGATCGCTCAATTGCCACCATACGCTGGCCGCGAACAAATCTGAGGACTTACCCAACCCAGATTTCAAGTACGTCAACCTGGCGTTGGCCTTCAATCACGTGGTGGACTGCGGTGCGACGAAAGCCGAGGTGATCGCCAACAACCCCACTTGGTACGACATCATGGATGTGAGCGTGGTCGACGGGTTCAACAATAAGATAGAAATAGACGCGACCGAGCATGGCAAAATGCCCGTGAAATTAGGCCCTCCGGCAGGGATGACAGGCAATCAGCAGCTTTTCGGCGTCTTCCCATTCGCATGCACGCAATGCGCGGCGATCCTGAATGCTCCGTGCGGATCGAACGGGGCGGGCGAGTGCCATGCGGGAATAGAGTCAAATCCAAATCCACCGTGTCAGTATCAGATGAACCCTCCCAACGGGATGATAGAAATCATCTTGCAACCTTGAACCGGAGACCCGGCTCATTTCGTGGCGCAGGACGAAAAGCGCAAGGCGGGCGCTCAGTGACCCGGCAGGCCGGTAAATCCGCCGTAGAGGATTCGAGACCGGTCGCTAGGACAGGGAAGGTGCTTCCACGATAACCAAGGACAAGGTCCTAACGATGCGTCAAACAGCCGTCAAGCGCGACGGCGGCGCACTGATCCGGGGTCAGTTCAGGATGTCCATAAATCCCGGTTATCGTGCTCTCCATCAAGTCATCGATTTCCGGATTGGGCTTGGTCTGCGCGGCCTCTGTCGCCTTTAGCCGGGCTCGCATCGCATCCGAGGAAACTCCGCGGTCTCGCTCCTGCGCTATCCCCCGAACAACCTTCGCGAAGCGGTTGCACTGCCCCACGCGATAAGCCCGCGCGGCTACTTCGATACCAAGGCCGCCGAGCAAAACTATCAACACGACCAGTGCCACTTTCCTCATGCCCGTTTTTCCTCCGCCAAAAGCCGGGAGAGTTGGGTGCCCTTCCGGCTTTTTGCGTGTGTATCTTGGTGGGCCTAAGCGGGTAGCAGCTCTAACTCCACGTCGCGTATCGCTTTGACGATATCCGCAAGCGCTTTGTCTATGCGCTCTAATCCGGGAAGGTTTGTCGCTAACATTTTGCCCTTATCCGCTGCAACCCCATTTCGGCTTCGCCCAGCTCGGCAATCAGCTCGACGAGACCGTACCCGTTATCTGACCATGGGGCGACCGGCGTCAGGAGGAAGATTCGGACTGGATGGTGGAGCGAGGTGAATTCGAACTGCCGGTACCGATTTGTGAACAGTCAGACGACAGCGTCAGGTTAGCTTTCCGACATCGGGACGAACTGCAAAGCGCTATCGCCCGGCCAGTTCGAATTCACCTCGCTCCGCCAACGAGTCTCAGATCTGGGGCATTCTCCTTGGATGACCGCAGAAAGCGCGCGTATGGGCAGGCGCGCCTATTCGGGACGGCGTCTGCGGTCGATCATTCTCCACTCTGCGCACAACTCGCTCGCGTCGGCATTTTGGGATTACGGAACACTCCACAGCGGCTGCGTCAACGGAAGATCTGAGCCGAGAGTGCCACGCAGTGAGGATTTGTAGTCGATACAGGTCGCGCAAGCAGCCTTCATCGCGACAGTCCATGCGCTCGGACCGTGAGGTCGCGAAACATGGTTTCCATTGCCCCGGCAACCCTGTTGGTAGGTAAGGTTGCTAACAGACTTCTGTCGATAATCGCTGGCGCTGTCTCTAGCTCCAGTCGAAACAGCGAGGGTAACGTCCACGGTGTTCGGGCCCGGATCCCGAGGCCCGAAACAAGTCGCGTCTTCGCTGAGATCGCACATTCGAACCGTGTGGAGACCTTCCGTGGCGCTGCATAACGACATCGAGAATCAGTTCGCGACCGCGGTAAAGGTCGCAATCGAAGGCTCGCGCACAAACGGCGCGATTGAATGCCCCGCGCCTGGCGTGATGACCGCCTATCGTGAGCATGCGCTCAGTGACGAGGAACACTTGAGATGGCAGGCACACATCGCCGGATGCACGCGCTGCCAGACCGTGCTTGCCGAGATTTCATGCACGCGACTGCCGGCCGTCGTGCTATTGCCCGAGGCCATATTGGAACCGGCGCGTTTGCATAAGCCGGGGTCTGCCCATATGCGGTGGATCGTTGCTGCACTGGCGACAATCGCTGTAGTCGTTGTCGCCGAAATGAGCCCGCCGGCTGCCGATGTCATGCATCGAGCGGCCGAAATCGCAATGCCTTTAAAGGCCGCCCTCGGGCACACGGGTGCTTCGAGCGCTTCAGAGGCACGGATGCAAAGCTCCACGGCCGTCGCCTCCGATAAAATAAGGAGCGTCGTTTCCGCTGCGCCAAATTACTCGACATCGGTGAGCGCTCCGCCCAGGTTTCCAGCGCAGTCGTCAGCCGCCTCGCCAAAAGGTTTAACCGCGAGATCCGGCGTGCTGGCTTCGACGTTAAAAATCGTTACCGAACGCCAGCCCCCTGTCGCCGCTGTGGTTCCACAATGGGTCCCTTCCGAAAAAAGCCCGGCCGGTCTGCCGTCCACGGAATGGCATGTCTCATCTCCAACGCGCCATCGGGAAGTCGCGGCTGAGGCGATTGAAGCCGCCGCGGCAGGTAGTCGCAAGGTGACGTCGGCAGCGCTCTCGATGCTGGCGCAGATGCCGCCGCGAGCACTCAAGACGCGGACGCCGCTTCCGCTCGCGCGTCAGTCGAGCGTCACCCCTCCCGCGGTGGAGAACGCCGAGCAACATGCGCAACGCAGCAGCGCCGTGCGGCCGGCGCCGAAAGTCGTGGCCAGCGCAGGGCGAGAAACTACGCCGATCAATGCCGATGCCGCGAGACCCAGCGTCGCATCGCCGGTTCGGATGTCTAGGATTTACGCCCCTCATCCGGAACGCGCGGCCGCACCCGCCTTGCCCCGTCCACAAGATGCAAGCGGAGCCCTTCCAGCGGGCACTAAGATCACGCTTGCGAACTGGCAGCAGTACAGGGCCTTCATGCCTGAAGGGATGATCGCGCTCTTCTCTGGCCGCTACGGGGTGAAAATGCCGACCGACGTTGAGATCGACGTCGGATCGCCGCGCCATATTGTGGCGCCGAGCACTTTCCGGCGAGCGACCGAGGAACACAACGGGCAGGTGCGTATAGTCCATCTCGCCGATGGCCACAACGACATCGCCAACTATGTTGCGGGCGAACCTTTTCCGAGTCCCGCGGGACCCAACAAGGGATACGAGATTCTCGCCGACCTGTGGTACACGTACAGCCCGCATCTGGCGGTCGGGATGCCGGGACGGGGGCCGTGGAACGTCACGATGCTCGACCGCTTCGGCAACGCCACCTCTGCCAGCTGGGCCTTCGTTTATCGACAGCTCGCCTTTAATACTGACCCCGGCGTACGGGCGATCGATTCGCTGGCGGCCGGCGCCTTCTATAGCCAGTGGCTGATGGCCGCGGAGCCGGAGCAGGCCAAGTACACGACCGATCTCGATATTCTGCCGCAGAATAACCAGCGGGAGGAGTCGAACTATCTATTCCTGCCAGCGCTCAGGCACTCGGTGAGGTTCTCGGTCGGCGCCCGCTGCGCGCCTTTGTTCGGGACCGACTGGACCCATGACGATCAGAAGCCCGGCTTCAACGGCGGTCTGGCGAGCTTCGACGCCGGCTACCTGCGTGACATGAAGATGCTTGCTCTGGTTGACCTCAGCTCCGCGGTGGCGAATTTCCCTTCCCAGTACGACATGCCGCTGGGGTTCGCACGGCCCAGTTGGGGCGAGTGGAGCCAAAGAGACACCTGGGTGATCGATATTCACCGCATCCCATCGGAGAGCATCGGATATTGCTACTCCAAACGGATCGAATACGTCGACAAGGAGACTACACGCGGACTTTGGGAAGACCTCTACGATCCCGCAAACAACCTTTGGAAAGTCACGATGAACGCATACTGTCCGCGCAAGGTTCCCGGAACCGACGGCGACACGATCTACGGAAGGTTCGCCGCCAGCACCTGGGATCTGCAGAATCAGCACGCGACTCTGGGAAACTCCGCTGATTCGAGCGGCCGCATGATCACATTTAATTCCGAGGTGCCAAAACAGTTCGACGACGTCGCGAAGTACTCCACCCCCGGCGGGTTGATGCAAATCATGCGTTGAGACCCCAAATCGCGAATATCATTCATGAGATCGGACGAAAAGAAGAATTTCTGAAAGTCGATGGTGAGCCGTTAGCGGGCGGGCAGTGGCGATTCGATCGTGAGACGGGCTGGCCTGTGCGCGGTGGCCGCGGCCATCGCAATTGCTGTGCTATTGAGGAGTGGCTCGCGCGGCGGTCCCTTTACGCTCCGGAGCGCTCGCGCAAATCGGATGAGCCGTCTGCCTCACGTGATGCTGTGGGCCTGGGAGCGGCGTGAAGATCTGAGCTTCATTCATCCGCGAGAAGCCGGCGTCGCATACCTCGCGCTCACCCTCCGTCTCGGCGGCGATCGAGTAGTGATTCGCCCGCGGCGACAACCGCTGATCGTGCCGCCCGATGCGGTCGTGATTCCGGTGGCTCGGATAGAGACCGACTGGCACTCGGCTCCCGCCATGTCGCCCGGTCAGCGCGCGGAGGCTGCCAGAGCCATAGCCCGGCTGGCCGATTACTCTCCCGCCGCGATCCAGCTCGATTTCGACGCCACGCGCTCGCAACGTGTTTTCTATCGCGATTTGCTGACGGATCTCCGCAGGCGTCTCCCGGATTCGATACCAATGTCGATCACAGCGCTCGCCTCCTGGTCCTTATACGACGTTGGATCACGGACCTGCCGGTCGATGAGGCGGTGCCGATGCTGTTCCGGATGGGGGCGGACTCGGAGGCGGTCGCCGCGTATCTCCGGCGGGGCGGCGACTTCGTGCCGCCGATCAGCCGCTCCAGCGTTGGCATCGCGCTCGACGAACCAGTCATAAGGGCACCCGCCGTCAGGCGAGTGTACCTCTTCTCGCCGCGCGCCTGGACTCGCGAGGAAGCGGCCAGCGCGATCGCGAAGGTTGCGAGATGAAAATCGTGCGCGCAGCGGCAGTGGCAGTCGCGATGACCATTTTAGTCCTCGTGCCGGCTGCAGGGGGCAGCGGGTTTCATCCGCCGATGGCGTCTTTCACCTCACGATACGAGCCCGGACTGCTGCTCGACCAGTTCGCTGCCGGGCGGCTCGGCTTGATCGAGCCGAGCTGGGAGACCACCTACCTGTATGTAGCTTATCGCTATCTGGCCGGGCCCGGCTTTGACGCGGACGAGCAGAAAGTACTGCTCTCGTTCTGGAATGCGAAGCCGGATTTTCAGCCGCATCTGGGCCCCGAGTCGGACTGGCTTGTGGCGCGCTCGAAAATACCTGGAGCGGCGGATATTCGAACGCTCGACGTGTTTGCCCGCGGCCCGGGTTATACGTTCTTCCGGAACTGCGACGACGACGCCTTCCTTACCGCGACCACGACTCTTCAATCGATGGTTGCAAAGTTTGGCGCCTCCGGTCCTCAGGTCAGGCAATGGCTCGACGCTCAGGATCTCGTCTTCCAAAACTGCCGGGGTTCAAAGCAAAACCCGCACATTCCGCAGCCGCCCCCGGGGGGCATTGGGGGTTCTTCTCATAAAAACCAGTTGACTTCGAAATTCACGGCACTGAGCGTACCTTTGGGAACGCTACCACCTGTCAGCCCGGTGTCTCCCGGCGTATGCTGCTCTCGCAGGACAGGTATGAACGAATCAGAGACAAACTTCCAGTCCGTGTGACCACGTGGATCGTCGGCTCAACGCTCGACTGCGGTCGAAACTGTCCAATAGCGTTGGGCCGGCTCTTCGGGAGCATGCTGCAAAGGATCGCGATGCTGCCACCGGAGCATGCTGCAAAGGATCGCGATGCTGCCACCGCCAAAGGCAGAGATGGAGTGCAGAGCAGATTTCGGTGAAGACGGGAGATGTCTGCGGAATCGAAAAATGATATCCGGATGTTGTGTGCCCGCTGGTCGCGAAGCCGCCTCCTTTCTGGCGCCGCCGAAACACCGTGGATAAAAACGAGCCAAATCTTGCCCAGGGAGGCCGTCCGGTCTATATGGCTAGTCGGAATGGGAGAGTAAAGCGGAAATCCCTGGGTTAGTTAGAGGCGCCGGTCTGGTTACTGCGGAGCCGGATCGCACTTGCAAAACCTCAGTCAGCCGTGAAGGAACAAGCGATGTCGTGGTTTCAACCCGCAACCTTGCGAAGTTCGCTCGTGACTCTAGCGCCGCTCGATCATCGCCATCACGAAGAACTCATTGAGGCAGTCAAGGACGGCGAGCTATTTAAGCTGTGGTACACGGGGGCTCCTGCACCGGAGACGATGGGGCTGCAAATCGAGCGGCGGCTCAGCCAGCAAGCCGCCGGAACTGCGTTGCCCTTCGCGGTCATCGACAACGCGACAGGCAAAGCCGCGGGCATGACCAATTACTTGAATGTCGACGCAGTCAACCGCCGTGTGGAAGTCGGAGGGACGTGGTATCGCCGAAGCGTGCAGCGGACCAGCTTCAACACGCAAGCCAAACTTTTATTACTCGAACACGCGTTCGAGACATTGAATTGCATCGCCGTGGAGTTCAGAACGCACTTCTTCAACCATCAGAGCCGGCGCGCAATCGAACGTTTGGGTGCGAAGCTCGACGGAATCCTACGCTGCCACGAGCTAGCTGCAAATGGGACTCTCCGCGACACTTGCGTCTACAGCATCATCGCCAGTGAGTGGCCGACAGTAAAGGCGCATTTGACCTGGCAGCTGACAAAGCCGAGAGTTTAGATGCTGCCCCCCCGCTTCGAAACGAGCCGCCCCTTGTTCGAGGACCTCCGCATCTAGGTTCCGCGCCCGCGCGATCTTCTGTAGATCCATCGAATGCACAAATTTCCATTCGTCACGGTCGACGTGTTCAGTTCGCGCGCACTGGAGGGTAATCCTGTCGCGGTGTTTACCGACGCACGCGGACTGAGCGACGCGGACATGCAGGCGATCGCTCTCGAGACGCGCCTGTCTGAGACCACTTTCATCATTCCTCGCGACGAAGCGACCGAGCGCGCAGATGGCGTGATGGTGCGAATTTTCACGGTCGCCGAAGAACTCCCATTCGCGGGGCATCCTACGCTCGGCACTGCCTCGGTCGTCGCGCACGCGCGCCACGTCACTGAGGTCGCGCTCGATCTCAAGGTTGGAAGAATTCCGATCAGCTTCAAAGCCGCGCCGGACGGCCTCTTCGGCGAGATGACACAGCGCGATCCCGAATTCGGCAAGATTCACGATGCGGACGAGATCGCGAGAGCGACCGGCATCCCGCTCTCTGAATTGGATACCTCGATTCCGATCCAGACCGTTTCGACCGGCTTTGCGTTCGCGATCGTTCCGCTACGGTCGCTCGTGACGCTAGGGAAACTGCAGATCGATTTGGCGAAGGCGTACGAATACCTCGCGACAACCGACGCGCGACAGTTTTATTTCATTACGCGCGATACGAATGGAGAGGCGGCTCTCCGCGCGCGAATGTTCTTCTATGGCGGCGAGGATCCCGCGACCGGCTCGGCCGCTGGATGCACCGCCGCATGGATGGTGCGCCTCGCCGTCGCGAAGTCGGACGAGCAGGTGATCATCGCACAGGGCATCGAGATGAAGCGACCAAGCCGCATCTTCGTCCGCGCGAGTATCGATGGTGCGCGGGTTCACAACGTTCGGGTCGGCGGCTACTGCGCCGAGGTGATGCGCGGCGAGTTGATGCTGCCCGACTCCGCGCTTTCGTGCGCGTCGTGATCTTCCAGAGGGAAGTTTGTCACGACTCGCAGATTAGGTTGCACGCGACATCGGCTTTCAGCAAACCATCGGGGCGACCCAGGCCCACCCGGGTCCAACGCTTGTTCCCGCAATGACAGCTTCCTCGATATTCGTGCAATTTGTCACTTCGCCGCTATTTGCGCGAACGGGTCCCAAAGAGGATCACGATGCCATTCGTACTCCATCGCGACCGCGATTGCCTCGGCCGCGTCTCCGCCGTATCGCCGGCCAATTACCGCAAGCGCCATGTCGATCCCCGCGGAGATTCCCGACGACGTGACAAACTTGCCGTCCTCCACCCAGCGTGCCTGACGGACCCAGTTCACGCGTGGTCCCTGTGAGACGGGCCACTCGAAAACCTGCTTGTTGGTAGTCGCACGCCGTCCGTCCAACAGTCCCGCACGAGCCAGCAAGCCCGCTCCCGTGCATACGGACATCACCACTTCCGCTTCGGCGCTGCGGCTGCGGATGAAATCAAGCACCTGTCAGTTCTCAACCTCGCGTCGGGTTCCGATTCCTCCAGGCACCAGCAGCATCTGAAATTGCGGACTGTGCGCGAGATCGTAATCGGCGACCGCTAGGGGGCCTTGCCTGCTCGCGATCGCACCCGCGCGTTCCGCAACAGTGATGATCCGGCAGTTCCCTGACTCAGCCAGATGCCCGAAGGCCTCCAGCGGCCCGAATACGTCGAGTAACTCAAATCCGTCGAACAGAAGCGCCGCGACGCTATCCATATTGAACCCCCTGAAGCTGGGACATCAGGCCAAAGATATCGCCGAGAACCCATACCTCGGCGATCTTGTCGCCGCGAAATCTGAAGACTGCGGCGCCAGCATACTGAATCCGTCTTCCCGTCGCCGCGATATCAAAAAGCTCACCTTGATGCGTTCCGCGGTACGTAAGACGAGCGAACGCTTTGTCTCCCTCAGAGATCACTTCTTCGATTTCATTGGTGAAATCCGGAAAAGCTCGCTGGACGAGGTCAACGTATTCAGCGAACTGCGCATGTCCATTTTTGTTCTGTCCCAGTGAGCCGCGAAATCGTAGGTCCTCGGTCAGCAGCACCGGAATAAGGTCTTTATCGAAGCGGTTCCACATTTCATCGTAGAAGCGCTGAATTAGCAGTCTATTTCGGATTCGGAAAGAATTATTTGTATCACTCGGTTCGTCTGTCATGTTGCGCGCCCTGCAACCGCGAACAATTCATCAATAAATGCATGAAGTGTGCTAACGCACTATTATGCGAGGAGTTTGAGCAAGTCAGACGACAGGATGCCGGAACATATTTCTGAGGCCGGACCGGTCATAAAGATCCGGAAATTGTCGGTCACCGCAATTTGCAAAGAGCCCCCTTCCATTTGAATATCGACTAATTGATCCGTAAATTTATGTTTAACGGCCGCGGCCGCTACGGCGCAGGCGCTGCGCCCCGAAGCCAAGGTGTGTCCCGCGCCGCGTTCCCAGATCAGAATTCGGACAGAATGGCGCGACAGAACTTGAGCAAACTGCACGTTGGTCCGATTTGGAAACATCGGATGACGTTCGAGAAGGGGTCCAAGTTGGATGAGATCCGAGTTTTGGAGTTCGTCAGTGAACAACACACAATGAGGGTTACCAAGACTTACGGCCGTGAATCGAAGATGCCGTCCCCCAGCTTCAATCGATTCGGCGACGACCTCGCGTTCTATCCCAGCCGCTGGAATTTGTCTCGCCTGAAAACTCGCTAGGCCCATATCGACACGAACTTTGCTGACCTCCCCATTCTGAGCGAATACGTCGCAATAGACCGTTCCACCGATAGTTTCGATCGTAAAGCTCGTACTTTTCGTAAACTCATGCTCGTATAGGAACTTCGCGAAGATTCTGAGGCCATTTCCGCTCTTTTCGGCTTCACTGCCATCCGGATTGTGAATTCGCACTCCGAAATCGGCCACCGACGATCGCTCGATCGCAAGAATGCCATCGGACCCAATGCCGTGGTTTCTATCACAAATCCGCCGGACGGCGGCCGGAGTCAGGCGAAAAGAGATACCGGCAGGGTCTAGAACGATGTAGTCGTTACCGAGCGCATGTGATTTAACGAATTGATTGCGTTGCAAAATGGTGCGGTCTCCTAGAGACTCGTTATCACATCTCGCCAAGCCGAAAATGTATTGCTCGGGACTCCCCTGCAAAGGCAGCTTTTCGTGAACATGATGGTCTTCTGAGTTATAGCTAATCATCGAACCGCGTTCGAAAAACAGTATCCGCTCCCGTGCAACAGGCACGATGTGTCTGAATCGTGAGCATCGCGGCGAAGAGTGCGGACATCGGTCAGTGCACCTCTCTCGAAGGCTTCGGCCAGCAGCCGATCGGCTTCTGGGTTAAGTGCACCGAAGCAAGGAAAGATACCGATTTGAGAAATGAATCTTGCAGAGTAACTCGTCTCGAGTCGCTGGACGCGCAGCATAACTCCCCATCCGGCAATCCCCGAACCGAATTTGCTGCCCTCAGGCCATCGAATCAGGGGAAATACAAGCCTGCCATTAGGCTTCAGATTGTCGAGCCATAGCGGAAGAGGATGCGTCGCGCCTGCGTTGATGAAGATACCATCGACCTTACCGGGGTCGTAGGCTGCCGCATTACCTGCGATAACTTCTACATTAGGAAAATGCTTGAGGTTTGTCCGTGCCTGTGCAGCCAGCGCCGAATCAAATTCAATCGCGATGACGCCGCCCTTTTCGCCTACGACATGCGCAATAATCGCGGTGTAATAGCCGCTCCCACAGCCCGCATGCATAACGTGCTCTCCCACCTGCAAGTCCAGAGCGTCGATCCAAGCTGCGAGTCCGCTGGGCCTGCCATTGTTGATGCGCTGGGTCGCATCTAGTGCCACCAAAACGTCGTCATATATATGGGTCGGATCATTGTCCGGTGAGTCTTCGTAGTCCCATAGATTAGGCGGTCGAAGAATTTTCCAAGGCCCCGGTCCTAAATAGTTTTCCCGTGGCACCTCGGCGAAGGCGGAAACCAGTCGCTCCGAGTGCAAGTTCGCTGCTTGACGAATCAAATCTGCATATCGGCGCTGCGCTACACTCAAGTCTTTCATAGGATCGATCGTCTATAGGATCTCGAGGGCCTTAGCCTCTACAATTGTCACGAATTTACGTTTTCAGCGGAAGTCGCTTTCCGAAGAGCGGCACGAGCGAGAATGCGCGTCGAGTCTAAGATCGGCAGCGGAGAGTCGGCGGAGCTGATGAGCAACGGAATCTCGGTGCAGGCCAGCGCGACCGCATCACAGCCGTTGTCTCCAAGCTCACGGATCACATTCTGAAAGTACGTGCGAGACTCCGGAAGGAAACGAGCGTACACCAACTCATCGTAAATGATCTGATTGATACGTGTACGTTGTTCGGTGTTCGGAACCCGGTAGTCGATGCCGACTGGCGCCAGCTTGGACCGATACACGGAACCTTCCATCAGAAAGCGCGTTCCGAGAATTCCGAGCCGCGTGAAGCCGCGCCGCCGGGCCTCGTCGGAGACTTCCTCGGCTATATGGATCCACGGCGCCGGTGAACGCTCTCGGACAAGATCGAGCCCTTGGTGAACCGTGTTGTCGGGGCAGATCAGCAATTGTGCTCCGGACCGGACGAGTCTCGCCGCCGACTCAAGCATCATCTCGCCCACCGCATCCCAGCGGTCATCGTCGATCAGATGCTGATATCTGCTAAGAGAGAAACCGTGCAGGGTAATCTCCGGATAGTCATGTGGCCCGAGAGTCGCCGGGCCTTCAAGACAGATTGTGCGGTAACAAAGCGCGGCGCCTTCGGCGCTGACTGCGACAATGCCGATGTGCTTCATAGGTCCGTCAATTCCAAGAGCAAACGACGACTAGATCCTCTCCAGGTCCGTCACCCTTCGACTGTCGGCTACATTTCCCGTGTTGAGTGTTAATTTGGGCTCGATCAAACATCCTTACTGCTTCGATTCTCCTGCCCGCAGCAGTTGTTCTCCTGTGTCGCGAATGGTCCTTACAAGGGCCGCAAGGTCATCGGGCGTCGTGTCGTAATGTAATATGCAAGCTCGAAGAGCGAAGCGATTTCGGAGTGTGGTGCCGGAGACAAACGTCTCTCCGCGAGCTTGAACCCGTTCCATCAAGCCTTTATTTAATGCGCTTAGCTTTTCCTCTTCAGCGCGAAGCGCAGAAGGGGCGTATCTGAAACATACAGCCGAGAGAGTGACTGGCGCGAGGAGCTCCAGATCTGATTTTTCTTTGATCAGTTCTGATAAGCACTGTGCCAAGGCATTGTGTTTCTTCACAAGTGCTTGTACTCCAGCGCGACCAGCATTCTCCAATACCATCCAGAGCTTGAGTGCGCGAAACCCGCGGGTCTGCTGAAAGCCATATTCCGAAAACCAGGGCAGCCCTCCGAATCCCTTTCCCTCTTCAGTGCGGAGGTACGGCGGAACCAAGCTGAATGTGTCACGGAGCACTCGACCGTCGCGAACAAGCACGCATCCGCACTCGACCGGTGCTGATAGCCACTTGTGAGGATCGAGCGCGAGAGAATCAGCCTCCGCGAGACCTCGATACAGGTGAGCCACGCTGTCGTCGAGGACTCCGAACGCGCCATAAGCACCGTCCACATGAAACCAGAGGTTCTGCTCCTGACAAAACGCCGCTATTTCGTGCAATGGGTCTATCGTCCCTGTGTTCACCGTCCCCGCGCTGGCCGCGATGCAAAACGGCCTGTAGCCGGTTTGCCGATCCTTCTTCACTAATTCTGACAGAGCCGAGACGTCCATCTGAAATTGCGAATTGGTGGGCACGACTCGGACCCATTTGGATCCGATGCCCAACAGCTCCGCCGCTTTGCGCATACATCCGTGTCCCTCTTCGGAGAGATAAAGAACAAGCGGCGGCCGTTCCCGGTTCTGTAGTCCATCCTCGCGCTCACTCCAACCGTCGGCGTTTGCGGCATAATGTCGGGCTGCGGCCAAACACGTCAACGACGCCATCGATCCGCCGCTGACAAGCAGGCCCATGCCAAACGGTTCGAGCGGAAAGCCCACCACTTCTGCGAGCCAGCGAACCACCGCTCGCTCAAGGTAAGTCGCGGCGTGGTCTCCGCCTGCGCAACTTGGATTCATTGCCGCGCTTAGAAGCTCCGCCACGATTCCGAGCGGCGCCGGTGGTGAATTCACCCATCCAAAGAATCGCGGATGGCCATTCCCCATGGGGTGGGCAAGAATCTCTTCGCTGAAGAAATCGAGAATGGCGTCGGGAGAACGTCCCGAGCTCGGAAGCTCCAGCCGAAGAAGGCGTCTGCGCTGAGCGGACTGCATCGGCTCAAACACGGGTCGGCTTCGGATAGACCTCAGATACTCCGTCACCATGTCCACAGCTCGATGCGCCACGACGCTAAACCTTTCGACATCCATGCCCGGTATTCCCGCCTCATCATTAGAGTTAGTGGCGGCCATGAGTACGCTTCTCCCTGGAGGAATGTGCTCGACGACCGAGACCGAAGGCATCGCGGTTGGGGCTCACATCCATCGCCAGATAGTAAATGCAGGGCTTGTTCCACGGATTTTTGAAGGCGTGAACACAATCGCCTGCATAGTAGATGCTGTCGCCAGCGCTTAGCTTGTACTCGACACTGTCGATCGTGAGCAGCAACGTCCCGGACTCCATCGCGAGATACTCGCGCGACCCCGGCGTGTGCGGCGAAAAGGCACCCGCATCCACGAGTGGTCCGATCGTTGTCCGCATGAACTCAAATTCGATCCCGGGAAGAACAGGCGACAATATCCGCCGCTCCCAGCCCGGCGCTTCCTTCGCGACGTGCTGTTCGTCGCGCCGCATCAAGATGACGGGCGCAGTCCGTTCTTCATCAAGAAGCCTTGCGATACTCGTGTCCAAGGCTGTCGCAATCCGATCCAATACCAGGACGCTGGGCACCTTCACTCCTCGCTCCACCTCAGAAAGCATGCTGCGGCTAACACTCGCTCTGGCAGCCAACGTTTGGAGTGAAAGACGCCTGCCTGTCCTCTCGTGTCGCAGGCGTGCGCCGAGCGCATCGACTGCCAATCCGTTCGAGAATCGGCCACTCACAAATGTTTCGGCCATGAATCCTCTATAGCGTAATTGCTCCGCTATTGCGAATGTGCAGCCACAGCAAAATTCCAAGACATCAGCGGGTCAGCAGCCCGATAGTCGAAACAATTGCTAGACTACCGAGGGTGAGTGGTGCAGTTGAATTCAGGGTCGGCACGGCCTACTGGACCGACCCGACACTTGTAAATTCAGACCTGTTTTATCCGCCTTCCGTCCGAAGCGCCGAAGAACGGTTGCGCTTTTACGCCGGGCAATTCAACACAGTTGAGGTCGATTCGACCTATTACGCCTTGCCGGCGGAGCGCAACGCGAAGCTGTGGGCGGAACGAACGCCGGAGAGGTTCGTCTTCAATATCAAACCCTTCGCCCTGATGACGCAGCATCCTGCCGAGATCTCGCGGCTTCCAAAGCAGTTGGGTGAGATGTTGTCGGCGGCCGAGCAGAGCAATCGCCAGCTTACGCGGCCCTCGCAGGAGGTCGTCGATATGGCGTTCCAGATGTTCTGGAGCGCGATGGCGCCGCTGCGAGAAGCCGGCAAGCTTGGAATGCTGGCCTTCCAGTTCCCGCCGTATTTCATTCCGAAGCCTGCCAATTTCGATTATCTCGCGAGTCTTCCCGAACGGCTGCCGGGTGCCTCGATCGCGATCGAATTCCGTCACCCGAGCTGGGTTCGCGACGAAACTCGACGGGCCGAAACCATGAACTTTCTGCGATCGCACGGCTTGTATTACACCTCGATCGACGCGCCCGAGGATAGTTCGATTGTGCCGTCGTTTATCGAAGCTACAGGCGACCAGGTCTATGTTCGCTTTCACGGCAAGAACCTCGAGAACTGGTTCAAACGCAACATTACGGCAAGCCGAGCGGTTCAAATATTTGTATTCGGAACGAGAGCTACACTCGCTCGCCAAAGGGTTCGGCAATCTGGAGCAACAAGGCGTCAGGCGCGTGTACGCGATTTTCAACAACTGCTATCAGAATTTCGGAATCATGAACGCGACTACGATGGCCGCAGTCCTTCGTGGCCAGGAGCAATAAGCGCGAGCTGGCGAAAGTGCCCGGACTATCCTCAAAGCGCCGTGCAAAAGAGACGGCTCGATTCGTCGAACCTATGCAGTGCCTTCCAGTCGCGAAGTTGCCGGAGGGTACGAATTGGCAATACGAAGTCAAATTCGATGGCTACCGGGCGCTCGGAATCAAGAGCGGGGGCTGCGTGAGGCTGATGTCTCGGAACGAGAATGATCTCGCAGCTCGATTTCCAATTCTGGTACAGGCGCTTGCAAAGCTTCCGGACGAGACCATCATAGATGGCGAAGTTGTAGCGCTCGACGAAACCGGTCGACCATCATTCAATATACTCCAGAACTACCGCCGCGCCGGCACGCCGCTTCAGTTTTACGCCTTCGACGTCCTCACCCTCGCAGGAAGAAGTCTGCAGAATGAGCCCCTTGAGGAAAGGCGGAAAGTGCTCCGAACCAAAATCCTGCCCCGAATGCCCGACTCGGTTCTCTTCTCGGAAACTTTAGAGGCAACAGCTTCGGAAGTAACAGCAGCGGTGAAAGCGCAGGGCCTCGAAGGAGTGATTGCGAAGCGCCGCTAGCCTCTACGAACCCGGCCGCCGGTCAGGCGTAACCTGAAAAACGGCCGTTAGACCCAAGTTAAAATCAACGACCGTGGTCCGGCGGTACGAGGCCGGAGTCTCGATCTGTCGCCGGCGGCGGCGCAGAAGATTGGCCTGACGAAAAGCGGGGTGGCGCACGTAGAGATCACCCCTGTGAGTGAGCGATAGGTGTGTGTGGCGAATTGCTAATTTTCGACACAAATCAGCAATTCGCCACACACAGGTAGCGATGCGCCGATCCTGTCGCCGCGGATGGGAGACGCGCGACCTCCCGCTGGCGATGGCGCAGGTCACCGACGACATGTGCTATCTCAATCAACCGCTGGAGGAGATCCGCGGGCGCGAGAATGTTGCCAAAATGATCGGCTCGATCATCGCGCCGGCAAAAAAGGTTGAGTTCAAGCTGCTCAACCTCTTCGGCTCCGGCAACAAGGTGGTGACGGAGCGGCACGACTGCTGGGACTGGGATGGCAGCGGCTTCACGCTCAAGCTTCCGGTCTGCGGGATGTTCGAATTGAACGAGGCGGGAAAGATTTACGAATGGCGCGAATACTATGACAACGAGCATTGGACGAAGTACGGCGGTCCGAGCCTGGTGTTGTAGGCCGTATGCGGCTTCGTTCCTGGCGCCGCGAGGCGGCGCCCGCGTAAAGCGTTGCGCGTATCGGGCAGCCTATCCCTTCCGGCAAGTGAGGAAGCCGTGCCTACTCCCCAATCACCCCTCCGACGAAATCGTTGCCCAGCAACGCGATAGCTTTATTGAGCGACTGTTGCAGGCGACGCGCGGCACGCTTGAGATCTTTAGTATCTATCTAAGTGTGCGGCCATAGATGCGTCCAAAAAAGCGCAGGTTTTCCACCGCGGTTAGCATTGGGTAGATCGCGATGTCCTGGGGCGCGATTCCAATCATGCGGCGAACGAGCTTCGGTTCCCATTCGGATCCACACTGTTGATCAAAGTGACCCACAGCGGCTCTCAAATCCGCCCGGCGATATATTCTGAACTGTGATGCCCCTCCGGTCGCAGATCGAGACAGCCCTGGACGAACTCGTATCCAACGAAGAGGGCATGCGATTCCAAGGAGTTGCTGTCGTCCTTGCCAAGCAGAAGTGGCCGGACCTTATTGCATCCGAACGGAAGAAGGATCTTGGAAGAGACGCCTACGCTCCAGCCATTCTCGCGAAAGACGGTAGGGGCCGCGCACTGGCGTCCTCTCTGACTGCCGAGATCCACAAGATTAAAGGCGATTTGGAGAAAATACGCCAAGCGATTTCCGACTTGACGATTCTGATATTTTACACCCCACGTAAGGTTACCGAAGAGACTAAGGAACGGTGGGCGACAACCATCCAGCGTGACTACAGCGTCGACCTCGTCGTCGTTTCGCGAGAGGACCTGATCACCGATCTGATGAGTCCCAACAATGCCTCGATCTGCGAGAGCATGCTGGGAATTCCACTCGCCCATGAGCCGGAGCTTACGGACGTTATCGAAAGGACGCGCGCCGCCATCTCCGAAGTGGTCGCCTCGTGGGTCCGCACTTCCCGTTTCTCTGGAAGGCCTTTCATAGAACTGAATGCCGTTGAGCTCGACGACCAGGGTCGGGAGAACCGTACTCTGATCGCAACCGCAGAGCTCGAAACTGCGCTGCTCGAGAGTCAGAGAGTGATCATCGAGGGGCCTGCTGGCATAGGAAAAACAACTACCCTAGTGCACCTAGCAGGGCGAGCAGGCGGTACCGATACCAGGCACCTGACTTTCCTAGTCAATTTGCCCGAGTTTCTGAGTTCCCATGACAGCCTTCTCGACTGTATAGCAAAGATGCCCCCGTTTTTATCGCGTCGGATCAGCGCTGCAGACCTCGCCAAGGTATACGAGAACATTCACTGCTCTTTCTTGCTGAATGGTTGGAACGAGATCTCGGAAGCTCACTCGGAAGACGCGGTCAACGCTTTATCCCAGCTCGACCGGAATTTTCCGGCCGCAGGCATCATACTAGCCACGCGGACTCATCATATCTCTCCGCCGTTAGCTGCCACTCTCCGAGTCAGACTCAGTCCGCTGAGCCGGGCCCAGAGAACCGAGTACCTCCGGCAATTGCTGGGAGAGAACGCCAGTGGGCTGCTCGCCCAGCTTGAACGCGATTCTGCCTTGGACGAGCTTACTCGGATTCCCCTAATCCTCGCCCAAGTCGTCGCACTCTTTCGCGCGCGCAAGCCAATCCCGAGAACCAAAATGGCAGTGCTCGATGCCATGGTTGGTCTGATCGAAGGATCGGATGAGCACCAAGACCATTTGCGACGCCCACCGCTCGCAGGTAATGCCGCAGAATATCTCCTTGAACTCGCCAAGCGCGCAACTGCTCAGAGTGAAGTAATTGTGAGCGAAGCGAGCGCGCGGATGGCAGTTCACAGTGTAAGTAACAGACTTCACTCAGGATCACAGATCGCGTCCCTTCCTGAACCTGCTGATATTCTGAGCCTTCTTTGCTCTCACCACGTTCTTGAGCGCGTCGAGGATCCTTCAGTCGCTTTCAGATTTCAGCATCAGCAGTTCCAGGAATTTTACGCTGCAATCGCGCTGAGCCGTGAGCTGTCGGCTCTCCCGTCAAGTCGCGATCCCGCACCCAATTTCGCGTTCGCGCGCAACTTCATTAATCAGCCGGCTTGGGAAGAGTCTCTTCGGATGCTCGCCGAAGAAATCGGCCAAGCGATCGTTCCGCAAGCTGGCAATCAGAACCTGCAGGCAACGAAGCAGCTCATTGCCCTCACGCTCGCAGTTGATCCCATTTTCGCGGCCAATCTGTCTCGCCTCGTTGGCGACAGACTATGGCAAGAAGTCCGAGCGGCAGTCTCCGACCGCCTCCGCTCATGGAGAGCCGACCCTGACGACCATCACAAGCAGTGTGCACTTGCCGGAGTGCTGGCGAGCGGAGCTCCCGATTTTTCGGATGTCCTCGTACCCCTTCTGACCGACCCCAATCAGCAGGTTCGGCTGAGAACATATCGCGCCTGGCATGAGTTCCACGTTTCAACTCTCAGTCCTAACTGGAACACCATCGTCGGAGCGTGGGACGAAGACTGTCGCGCGGACTTTGTCGGCGAACTCGGTCGAAAACGGCAAGCAGCGCATATTATAGAGCAACTTGCTCTCGGAGACCCGAGTCGGAAGGTCCGGGTGAACGCCGCTCAGGCGCTGTTCTTTGCCGGCGCTCCTGAAAGCCTGCGGCGGGTGCTGAACGCGCTGGATGACGCTGCGTTCCAGGATATCGTGCGAACAGGAATGTTGGAGCGTCCGCCGAGCGATCTCAGAGCTCGAGTACTCTCCGCCTACAACGCTTTCCTCGCAAAGACCGAAGCGCCTTTGGCGCGCATCGGAATCATGCTCTCGATGCTCGAGCTCGGCGAAAGATGCGTCCAGGAGGGCATCTTCGGGGAACTGACCTCCATTCCTTCCGCTGCGATTTCGAATGATCAGCAGTGGTTTCTCCGCTCCGTGCTCGAAATACTTCGCAAGACAGATCCCGAGCGGGTCGGCCAGTGGGTCGTGGATCGTATCATCAATGGTTCTTTGTCCGGCAGCCACTGGCTCGCTTTCGTCGCCTCCCTGTCCGAGGGCCAAGGCAACTCTTGCTCGAACAGATTACGGGACGAGAGCTCAGCCCTATCGAAATGCACCGCCTGACCGACATCGCCGCAGCCGGCGATACCGAACTCTGCCGACATCTATTTTCGGAAGCGTGCGCTATCGAATCACGCCTCGCGTCTCTGGCGCCTAGCGCCCACGAACGGCCTCGTCTAGCTGCGATTTGCCGACAGATACAGGACTTTCTTCGAAAAGCTCCGGCGCGCATTGCCTTGGCCGGCATCCTCGCCGCGCTGTCCTCCCAGCCAGCCCCGACCGAATACGAGTTGCTCGTTGAGACGTTTGGATCAGTCGGTGACCAAGATTTCGATCTCAGAGCCCAATTGGAAGATGAGTTACGCCGAAGGGTACGCAGGTATCTGATAGCAGGCATCCCTTGGGTGCTAGACCAAGATGACTACTCCGGGAATCTGAAAGCCGTCGTGGCGACAACCCTCGCCAGAGTAGGCAAGGCGGAAGACATCGAACTACTTAGGCAACTCATTCGAGCTGACATCCAACGAAGAAGAGTCGCGCTAGCCGCCCGACTAACAGGAGACCGCGGTCCTATCGGAAATGGCGCGGCGATGAGTTACTCAAATTGGCACGTCAGAGCAGTTTGCCGACTCGCGCCCGAACTGGCCGAAGGTCTACTCATCGAGCTTCTGAAGGAACAAGAATACGAGCAAGACGCCGCTCGGGGTCTGCTGCACCTAGCGGGCAGGCCCACGCGGTCTCCTGAGTCGCCGATTCCACTAAAGCCACGAGATTACACGCGTATCTGGGTTGCCAGAGCGGAGAGGGAACCTTCTCGATTCGATGAGCAGTGTCGGCGTCGCTCGGCCGATGCTATCCGAAATACAATTTCTGAACTCGTCGACACCGCCCCAAGCATGGATCCTGCTTCATCGAGGTTCCGAGCAAAGAAATTAGCGGCGATCTCGCGGCACTTGATCCCAGGAATTCCGCCGAATTTCGTTTTGCAAGCTCTGGATTCTCCGTCGCAATGGGATCACTGGGACCGCGCCCAAGCCTTGCAAGCCATTTTGTTTGGCGGCGGCAGATTGGCAACGCGGCAGGCGCTGGACCTTCTTCAACCAGTCATCGAACACACCACTCGTGGCCTCTATGATCAACAACATCGATATCTCCTGACCCAATGCCTTTGCATACTTGCGTTCGTCGATGAGCCCTCCGCGGGAATTGCCCGAATACGAGAGGTGCTTGCCACGGCGACTTTGCATGGTTTCGAAGTACGCGAACTGATCGTAGCGTTGGGGCAGAGCCGATGTAATGACGCCTTGGATCTGCTCCTCGATATTGGCAGAAGAAATGCCACAGCACTGCACGGTGCCACTGTGGAGTGGATCGATGGGGTCGCCTCGCTCGACACGCCCGAAGCGAAACAGGTGCTTCTAAGCTTCGCTGACCCGGAGATTCCATCTTCCGGTGTTCAGCACCGATTTGAACATCATGAGCTTCAGGAGTTGGCGGAGCGCATAGCGGACCTAGCGCGAGCAGATCCCGCCGTTGTCGAACGGCTTTTCTCGCTGTGCGCTTACGACCTCGAGACAGAACGACGTCAGCTGCTCGCTCAGACACTCGCAGTTCTCGGGACTCAAGACGCGCTTCTCGCCGTTCTCAATCTCATCAGAGACCAGGGAAATCCGCCTGTCCCGTTCGAGCTTGTGCGGGCACTGGAAGCTATTTTCCTTGAACGCCGACCCTACGATAACTCAGGCCATAGTTACACCCTCGAGCCACGAGCTGCGAACCCGGTTCGCCGCCGGTTATTCGAAATGCTTATCAATGACAACACTCGCAGACGCTCGGCTTGGTCGCTCTTAGGAAAAACTGAGTTGTGGCGCGTAGAGTACGGACGACCCGGCAACGAGCCGCGACACCCCTACTTCGACTCGGGGCTACCATGGCCGCTGCTCGAACCGGAACGCACTCCTGCCGATATCACCCCCTGAAACTGGGGATCGCAAAAGGCACCCTCTATCTCTACGTCGACAGTAAGGAGGCTTTGTTCGATCTGGTCGTTCGGTTTGCCGACGGCGGTCGGCACCGCCTTCCGCGAGAGCGCCTCGGCCATTGCACCAGGGTGGTTATCAAGCTCCTTTTTCCAAAGGAAGGTCTTCTTTACGGTGATTGCCATTCTCCGTCTCTACCGACGTTTTCCGTTTGCAACAATCCTTTGCCGGCTGGGAGCTGGGCTATGCGGAGCGCAATCGATCGCGGTCCCCGAATTCCACCGCGCCCGGCCCATTTTCGTCGTGGCCCCGACTCTGATTTCTGCGGATAAAACGAGCCGCAAATCGGCCGAATCCGCGGTTCGGCGCGTTCTCCGCTGCCACAAGGCGTGCGAAAATTGGCCGCCCAGGCGGATATTTCAATCATCTTTGGCCGAATCGTGTTGAAAGACGGATTCATGTTTCAAGGGAAGCGCTTCCAATCGCTCTCAAGAATCGCCAGCGAGATCACCGGCACGCGGTGGTCAGGGCCCCTCTTTTTCGGTCTGAAGTCTTCCCAACAGGAGCGGCATGATGGAGCCAGGTAAACTGCAGACGCTGCGGTGCGCGATTTACACGCGCAAGTCCTCGGAAGAAGGGCTGGAGCAGGACTTCAACTCGCTGCACGCGCAGCGCGAGGCATGCGAATCGTTCATCCGAAGCCAGCAGGGCGAGGGCTGGCGAGTGATCAAGACCCACTACGACGACGGCGGTCTTTCGGGCGCGACCATGGATCGCCCTGCCCTACAGAACCTGCTTGAGGACATCCGGCAAAAGCTTATCGATGTGTTCCCGAGGGACACAGCTCCCAGCTTTCTGCTGCGCGACCGCGATGCCTCGTACGGCTCGGTCTTCAGCAAGCGGGTAGCGGCGATGGGAGTCACTGAGGTCGTCACGGCACCACGCTCACCGGGGCAGAACCCGCACGTCGAGCGCGTGATCGGTTCGATTCGTCGCGAGTGCCTGGATCACGTCGTGATCTTCAACGAGCGCCATCTGCGCCGCGTCCTGTCTTCGAATGTCGACTATTACCAACGCACCCGCACGCATCTGTCGCTCGACAAGGATTGCCCGGACCCTCGCCCCATCCAGCCACGCAGGATCGGAAGAGTCGTGGCCGTCCCGCAGGTTGGCGGTCTGCATCATCGCTACGAACGGCTTGCCGCCTGATTCGTACCGGCTCCCGGTGACCGACGGTTGTTCTGCAGCCGGTACGCCATCGTCTGATGATCCCTGTCAGAGGTTGTTCGATCTCGACTCAGCGCCGTCCGTTTTGACGTTCAGATTGGACTCCGACTCACCTCGGCCCATCAATTCGATAGCGATCCTCGGAGTTGCTTCGATTAACGGCTCGATGGAATTTTTAGTAGGGACAGGTGTGTGACAAGTAATACCCCCGCTCATTACAGCAAGTTCGATGGCGTCAGGACCCCGCGCGCGTGCTCAAGGTGCCGGTCACTTTTATCGCCGGCGATGCCCGAGGCCCTTGAGCGCGTGCTGGTCTACAGTTTGCCTTGATCGCAACGGATATTGCGATATCAAAGGGCTACCTAAGCGGCAGCGGTGGCAGCTTGCTCATTTGCTAGATCTCCGATGATCGCCGACGTGAAGTGGTAGACCCGTTTCTTTTCCGTTTCCCCGAGGAGAGCTGGAATCCTCTCGGGGCGCTGCGGCTTGCCGTCCGATGCAGGAATGAGCAAACCCAAGCGTATGCACTCCCGGGCGATGGCATACACATCAAGGCCGGCGCATAGCTCTGAGCGAAACGATTCAGGAAGCACGTAATACTCGGTCTTGCCGTCTTCTTGGCGCTTGAACCCGCAGCGGTTTGCGATTGGCCGCTCGCCATCACCGCCGTAAAAGTCCGCGAAGCGCGACTGCCCGTGCTGTTCAAAAAACCGCCCGATCTGTGAGATCCCGGCGGCGATTTCCGCAGGTCCAGTCGACCCGCGCCGATCGAGCCAAGCGGCGAAACACTTAGCGACCGCCGCAATAGCATCACCCTCTTTCCACCCTGTGATGTTGAGCTTTGTCGCCAGCTCGCCTGCTGCAGCAACTAACGCGAAGCGGCCGAGTACCCGTTGCACCTGTCCATCAGCAAGGGTTATTTGTACCTCTTTAACGAATTCGCCGCGGACCTTCCTTACCCACTCGGCAATCTCAGTCGGGTCTTGTTCTTGCGCAATTTCCTTCAGGTATGCGCGCAGCGGCGTGCCATACTCGCGCTCGGTCGTGTCGCGTAGCTTTCGCGCGAAAGCATCACCATCCTTCTCGCCATGAAGGTTCTCGAAACAGCCCAAGCCAGCTCCAGCATCGGCAGGAATATCGATTACACGAACTCCCTGCCCGGCAGTAGCGCGGCGTCGCCCATCCTCGGCGACGCGGTCCGCTAGGGTTATCTCGCCCGTCGAGATGAAGAAGCTCCTCCATTTAACTGTTGGCCGACCCGATCCGTCACGACGTGCCCGCGCTTTGCCGGAGCCGTTGGCCAGAAGGTAAGCGGCCTCGCCAGCTTCCCTACCTGAAACCTGGGAAATTTCGTCGAGGGGCAGGAGAATGTCGCAATGCGTGGCCGCAACGCTCTCCAAGGCGTTCGCAGTCGCCCGCCACTGTCTCCGATAACCGGCAATACCGCCCCCACCGCATACCGAGCCGCCGGCGAGGATGAGCGTCGTCTTGCCGATGCTCGATGGTCCGACAAGATTAAAACCGCCAGATTCCTCACCCACCAGGTAGATCAGCGGCGCGGCGAATGCGGATGACACCGTATGAATGAGTCGTGAGTTGCCTTTACAGCGAGCGCCGACTTCCTTTTTCCAGCCTTCGAGCGTCCCTTGCTGTCGAAGTGTATGCTCTGTAGGTTGCGACGTCTGGAGTATGACGCGCTCGCCATTCGGCGGTGCTCCGAACACAGCATCGGGCAGGACGAATAGCTTGTCATGCCAGCCGAGGCGGCTGACGGCGGTCGCCCGCGCGGCCGGTTTGCAGACCGCGATGTAGCTGTGGAGGCCGTCCCGAGCTTGTCGGCCTGGCTCGATAACGAGACCGTCGTCGAGTAGGTGTTCTCGATACTCAGTCCCGTCACCAGCCAGGAGGCGTACAGGCATAGCCCACTGGTGGAGGCGGCCGTCAAGATCGGTCCATTCCAGTAGCCGGCCCCATTCCGAGCCTGCCCCGTCGCGAATGAGCGCCACGACCTTCAGCGATGAGCAAACCTTGACCCACTCCCATTCCTTTCCGCGAAAGATCGACCGGTAGACGCCGTCGCGCCGCAGCTCGAACCCCACAGGGATCTCGTCAATCTTCCGGTTCTGGGTTTCGACCACCACAGCGTTGTTTTGCTCGGCTACGATCTTGTCGAAGCTTGCTAGGATTTCCGTCTCGCTGGTCATGCCGCAGGCCTCTCTTCACTGATCAGCGCGTCGGTAACAACGCGGATCATTCTCTCGACTACAGCGTTGGAGAGGTGCCAAGGGACCAGTCTCGATCGCGGGCGCGCTCTCGTGACCGCCAGCATCAGCATCGGCGCGATGTTCTCGACGCTCAGCGGAATGCCGTCTCGCTCCAGGCGTTGGACGATGCTATGGGCTTCGTCTGTCAGCAGCCATCGAAGGTGTGCCAGCAGCATACGGGCCTCGAAATCAGGGTCGGCCATCTCACTGGCCTTTAACCGCGAGCGGGGCGGCCGCCGAGCAGCCAGTTGCACCCCGTGCTCTAACCCACTCTAGGACCGCACTCAGATACCAGCCCTTGCGACGCGCGGTGATTTGGACGGGAGCTGGGAACCGATTGGCGCGCACGAGCCGCCATACAGTTGTGCGGCTGAGTCCGCCGACCAATCCTTGAAGTTCGGAAAACGAAACCAGACGATCGTTCTGTTGCATCATTCACCTCTCCTGCTTTCGGGATGACATTCGTGATAGACCCGATGCAGGGCTCGTTCAAGAAAAAAGATTTGTTTCGCGAAGATTCCTGCACACGCATGAAACGCGACTGGATAGGTTAATTTCGCCGCGTTTTTAGGTGTGCCTCGCAAGTGCATCGGCAGATCGCTTGAGCGCGGCCTTGCCCCGGTGATGGCGTGGAACCCAGGGAACCCGCGAGGTTTTCAGGTCGGGTTCCAAAGCAACGAGCAAGGAAAGCTCGCCGTCATCGAGTTATTCAACCTTGGAACCGTCGGAACTCACGGAACCCGCGAAAAACGAGTAGCGTCGGCGCGAACGAGAAGCGTCATGTATCCTTCAGCGACGACGTGGCTGTGGGTGGGCTAGCAGAGCATGGAAGCCGAGGATCTAAACGATGCCGAGATGGTGCTATGCGCCGCGCGCCAAATTTCAGCGAAACCAACCGCTGAAGCAGTTCGAAAAATTAGCCCGGCGTTAGCCCGATGCGATCTGAGCGCCTCCGAGGTACTATCGCGAAGTGCGCCAACTCATTCTCTGAGTGGTATTTGGAGATGGCGCGCCGTGAGGGATTTGAACCCCCGACCCTCAGATCCGTAGTCTGATGCTCTAATCCGCTGAGCTAACGGCGCACGCCGGGACAAAAAAATTTCTCACATCGAACGCAGAGCCGCAAGACGGCGCGCTGGCGGGCGGTCACGCCTCGCGCGATGCACTCGCCGCAGCGGGCGCCGCCGGAAGCCATATACTCACCGTCGTGCCTTCGCGCAACCGGCTCTCGATGCGCAACGCTCCGCGATGGAGTTGCACGATGTGCTTGACGATCGCGAGGCCCAGGCCGGTTCCGCCGAGCTCGCGCGAGCGCGCCCGGTCGACCCGGTAAAACCGCTCCGTCAGGCGCGAAATGTCGGCCGCCGGGATGCCTTCGCCGGTGTCGCCAACCGCCAACTCGACGCCGTCGCGCGCCTCCTTGCCCGGCGAATCGGCGCTACGGGCATTGCGCACCTCGACCGTCACGCGGCCGTCGCGCGGCGTGTACTTGATCGCGTTGTCGATGAGGTTGATCAGTACCTGGTGAAGACGGTCGCGATCGCCCTCCACCTGCGCCACGTCGTCGGCGTATCGAGTCTCCAGCGTCACGCCCTGGCGCTCGGCCGGCTCGCGCATCAGCTCCACCGCCTCGTCGGCCACACGCCTGACCTCGAGCGGCTCGAGTCTCAGCGGCGAAAGTCCGCGTTCGAGGTCGGAGAGCGTGATCAGGTCGTCGATGAGACGGGCGAGGCGGCGCGACTGGCGCTCGATGATGCTGAGGAAGCGGCGCTGGGTGTCGCGATCCTCGACGCCGGCGACCAGGGTTTCGGCATAGCCGCACAGCGCGCTCAGCGGCGTGCGAATTTCGTGCGTCAGGTTGGCAATGAAGTCCGCGCGCACGGTCTCGTAGGACTTGAGCTGGGTGATGTCGTGAAACACCAGCACCCACGCTGCCGCGGTGCCGGCGTTGGTGCGCACAGGCGCGGCGTTGGCCGCGAGATAGTGCGGCTGGGGGCTCTGAATCTGAAACTCGGCGCTCACCATCCCATTGTCCGCCGCCGCGCTCATCGAGCGCGCGACGAAATCCTGCAAGCGCGGGTCGCGGCAGAGCTCGACGAACGCGCGGCCCCGGTAGTCGGTGTCGCCGTCGAGCGCGAACATGCCCCGCGCCGCGCCGTTGACCAGCACGACATCGCCCCGCCGACCCGTCACCACCACCGCCTCGGTCATGCTGCGCAGGATGGCCTCGAATTCGTCGCGCTGTTCGGCCAGCACTTCGAGTTCGCGGGCGACCGCGTCGGCGACTTCGAGCAGGCGATGCTCCGCGAGCCCCATCACGTCGGCACCCTCGTGATGCAGATGGGCGGGCGGGCGGCGCTCCTCGAGCGCCGCGGCGGCCTCCTCCACCCGCTCCGCGCTGCGCGTCCACGCCTCGGCGATCGCGGAGGTGGCGAGCGTCGCAATAATGAACCCGGCGCCGAGCGCGACCATCGCCCACGGCCACGCCAACCGCCCCGCCGCCAGCAATACGCCGAACACGATGGCGGGCGGTACGAGCGTGAGCAGCACCGCCACCGCGAGGCGGAGCTTGATCGATTTACCCAAGCGTCTCCGGGTTGAAACGGTAGCCGACGCTGCGGACCGTTAAAATCAATTCAGGATTGGCGTCGTCGCGTTCGATATGGCGGCGCAGGCGGCGCACGTGAACGTCAACCGTGCGCGGCTCGACGAAAGTGTCGCGCCCCCACACCAGGTCGAGCAACTGCTCGCGGGTGTAAACGCGCAGCGGATGCTGCACGAAAAAGCGCAGCAACTCGAACTCGCGCAGCGTCATCTCGAGCCTGCGCCCGTCGATGAACGCCTCGTAAGTGCCGAAGTCCATCTTGAGCCGGCCGCGCTCGAAACCGCCCGCTTCGCCCGGCTCGGTGAGCAGCCGCGCCCGGCGCAGCAGTGCGCGAATGCGCGCGAGCACCTCGCGCGGGCTGAACGGCTTGACCACGTAGTCGTCCGCGCCCATCTCAAGCCCGAGCACGCGGTCAACCTCGGCGCCCTTGGCGGTGAGCATGAGGATGGGCATCGTGGCCGTCGGCGGTTGCGCGCGCATCCGCCGGCACAGCTCGAGCCCGGACATCCCGGGCAGCATCACGTCGAGCACCATCAGGTCCGGCGCGCGCCGTCCAATGCGCTCGAGCGCGGTGTCGGCGTCGGAGGCTTCGTCGACGATGAAGCCCTCCTGTTCGAGGCTGTAGCGCACCAGCTCGCGGATGTCGCGCTCGTCCTCGACCAGCAGGATGCGATGGCGGGAAACGGGACGCGTCTGGGCGGCGGCTTCATTCATGTTTCTTTTTGTCCATGTGGCGGATGGTGCGTCCCTTAACCATGAAGACGACCATCTCGGCAATGTTCGTTGCGTGATCGGCGATTCGCTCGAGGTACTTTGAGATGAACAGCAACCGGGTGGCGCGCCCGATGGTGTGCGGATCCTCGGCCATGTAGGAGAGCAGTTCGCGGTACATCTGATAGTTGAGCTGGTCGACCTCGTCGTCGCGCTCGATCACTTCCTCGGCCAGCACGACGTCGTCGCGCAGGAACGCGTCGAGGCTGTCCTTGAGCATCGATTGCGCCGCCGCCGCCATCCGCGGCAGATCGAGATAGGGTTTGAGCTGCGGCTCTTCGTTGAGTTCAAGCACGCGCTCGCAGATGTTGACGGCGTTATCGCCGATGCGCTCGAGGTCGGTGGTGATCTTGAGCCCAGTGGTGATGAAGCGCAGGTCGCTGGCGGCTGGCTGATGCAGTGCGAGCAAACGGATGCATTGCTCGTCGGTCTCGACGTCGAGCCGGTTGACCTCGGCGTCGCGCGCGATGATCTCGCGCGCCTTGACCGTGTCGCGATTTACCAGCGCTTCCATCGCCTCCGCGATCTGGCGCTCGACCAGCCCGCCCATCTTGAGCAGGTCGCCGCGCACGGTACGCAACTCCTCCTCGTACTGGCGGTTGGTATGCTGCGGCTGCAAGTTGTCCATTTGCGCCTCCCCCTGGCGGTTCGTCGATTAACCGAAACGCCCAGTGATATAGTCCTCGGTCTCGCGGCGGGCCGGGTTGGTGAAGATCTGCCGAGTCTGGCCGAACTCGATCAGCTCCCCGGTGTACAGAAAGGCGGTCAGGTCCGCGGTGCGTGCCGCCTGCTGCATATTATGCGTCACCAACACGATTGTGTATTTGGCCTTCAGCTCCAACAAGAGCTCTTCGATGCGCGCGGTAGAAATTGGATCGAGCGCCGAGCACGGCTCGTCCATCAGCAGCACCTCGGGCTCGACCGCCAGCGCGCGTGCCACGCACAGGCGCTGCTGCTGGCCGCCCGAGAGACTCGCACCGGGGCGCCGCAAACGCTCCTTGACTTCGTCCCACAGCGCCGCCTGGCGCAGGCTGCGCTCGACGATCCGATCGCGCTCGGGGCGCTTGAGCGCGACGCCATTGAGCTTGAGGCCGGCGGCCACATTGTCCTCGATCGACATGGTCGGAAACGGCGTCGGCTTCTGAAATACCATCCCGATCCGCCGCCGCACCTGCACCGGGTCGACCCCCGGCGCGTAGATGTCATCGCCGTCGAGCAGCACTTCACCCTCGGCCCGCGCGCCGGGCACGACTTCGTGCATCCGGTTGAGGCATCGCACCAGGGTCGACTTGCCGCATCCCGAGGGCCCGATGATCGCCGTCACTACGTTGGCCGGGAACGCCAGGTTGATATTTTGCAGGGCGCGAAGCTGCCCAAAATAAGCGCTCAGATGTTGTGCTACGAGCTTTTCAGCCATCGGCGTCTAGCGTATGACTCGCGCGCTCCCGCGTGTCATCCATCTTACGCCTAACTCCAGCGCCAGCACGATGGTCGTAAGCACCAGCGCTCCCGCCCAGGCCTGGCGCTGCCAATCGGGGAAGGGCGAAATCGCGTAGGTGTAAACCTGCACCGTGAGCGAGGCGATGGGGTTGGTGAGCGAAGTCGACCAGAAACGGTTGCCGAAGGCCGTGAACAGCAACGGCGCGGTCTCGCCCGCGATTCGGGCGACGGCAAGGATTGCGCCGGTGGCAATTCCGCTGGCCGCCGTACGCGCGACCACCCACAACGTCGTGCGCCATGCGGGTACGCCCAGCGCCAGCGCCGCCTCGCGCAATTCGTGCGGCACCAGCAGCAGCATCTCCTCGGTGGTGCGCGTCACCAGCGGAATCATGATCACAGCGAGCGCCACCGCGCCGGCGAGTGCCGAGAACCCGCCCATCGGCCGCACCACGACAGCGTAGGCGAAGATACCAATTACGATCGATGGCACGCCCATCATGACGTCGGCGCCAAAGCGCGCCGCACTGGCCAGGCGGCCGCCCGGATGCGCAGCCAGGTACAATCCCGAGCCGATTCCGATCGGCACGCCCATCAGGCTCGCCAGCCCGATCAGCTCCAGCGTGCCGACGATCGCGTTGGCCATTCCACCGCCCTTCTCCCCCACTGGCGCCGGCATATGGGTAAAGAACGCCAGATTGAGGCTCGAGGCTCCCTTGGCGAAGAGGTACGCCAGGATGATGAACAGCGGAATCAGCGTGATGACGGTCGCGAGCACGGTCACGCCCATCATCAGATCGCTCTTGGCCTTACGCCACACGGTGCGGCGCGTGAGCGCGGCGGACTTGGCCGTCACCGGTCGCCCTCGAAGCGGCCCTGGGTGGCGCCCAGCACCAGCGCACGTGCCACGACGTTGAGCGCAAGGCCGACCACCAGCAGCACCAGCCCCAGTTCGACCAACGACGAGAGATAGAGGGTCGAGGTCGCCTCGGCGAACTCGTTGGCGATCGCGCTGGCGAGCGTGGCCGAGGGCGCGAAGAGCGAGGCCGAAATCTGCGGCGAGTTGCCGATCACCATCGCGACCGCGATGGTCTCGCCCAGCGCGCGGCCCAGCCCGAGCATGATCGCGCCGATCACCCCCGAGAACCCATACGGCAGCACCGCGATCAGCACCATCTCCCAGCGCGTCGCGCCCAGTGCCAGTGCCGCCTCGCGCTGGGTCTGCGGCACGGCGCGTAAAACGTCCGTGCAGACCGCGGCGATATATGGCACCACCATGATTGCGAGCACCACGCCCGCGCAGAGCATGCTTACTGAAACGCGCGGCCCCTGGAACAACGGCAAAAAGCCCAACGTCGCGGCCAAGGCCGGCTCGACGTGATCGCGCAGCCACGGCCCGAGCACGAAAATCGCCCACAGCCCGTACACTACCGAGGGAATCGCCGCCAGCAGTTCGACCATGAAGCCCAGGCGTCGGCTGAGCCAGACCGGCGCCATCTCGCTTAGGCATAGCGCCACGCCGAGGCTGAGCGGCACCGCGATAATCAGCGCGAGCGTCGAGGAAACCAGGGTCCCATAGATGAAGGGCAGCGCGCCGAAGCGCTCGTTGACCGGGTCCCAATCGGTGCCGACGACGAAGCGCCAGCCGAACGCCTTGAGCGACGGCGTAGACTCGATCACCAGCGCTACTGCAAGGCCGACCAGGATGCTCAGGCCCAGCAGCGTCAGCAGGAGCGTGGTCAGATTGAATATGCGGTCGCCGAGCAGACGGACGCGAAAAGCGCTGACCCGCGCCGAGCGCGCCCGCGCCGCTACATTGTCATGCGTCGCTTCAAGAAATTCGGCCAAGGTGAAACTGTCTGTGACGACTTTTGCGGCCCCGCGCCGTCATCCACCCCAAGGTACGTTCCCGCTACGGGCAAGGTAACGCTCGAATGTTACGAGTGTGTTAACTCGGAGCGAACATCTGGAGTAAGCGTAGGTGGCGCGCTGCGCCGGACATCACAAATTCCGCGGGCTGATTACGTCCACTCCGCCCATGTACGGCCGCAGCACCTCGGGCACCACGATAGTGCCGTCGGCCTGCTGGTAGTTCTCCAGCACTGCGATGAGCGTGCGCGGCAATCCCAGGCCCGAGCCGTTGAGCGCGTGGACGAATTCGGGACGCTCGCCCTGTTTGCGGCGAAAGCGCAGATTGGCGCGGCGCGGCTGAAAGTCCGTGCAGTTCGAGCACGAGCTGACCTCCAGCCACTCCTCGGACCCCGGCGCCCACATCTCGACGTCATAGGTCGCGGCGCTCTGAAACCCGAGGTCGGCGGTGCAAAGCTGCACGACGCGAAACGGAATCTTGAGGCGACGGCATACCTCGCACGCGTTTTCGACCAGCTTCTCCAGTTCCTCGTCGGAACTCTCGGGCGTCACCAGCTTGACCATCTCGACCTTGTCGAACTGATGGCCGCGCTTGATGCCGCGGACGTCGCGTCCGGCCGACATCTTCTCGCGCCTGAAGCACGGCGTGTAAGCCGTCAGATAGATCGGCAAACGCTCGGCATCGAGGATTTCGTCGCGGTAAAGATTGGTGAGCGGCACCTCGGCGGTCGGGATGAACCAGTAGTCCTCCTCGATATCGCGGTACATCGTGTCCTCAAACTTGGGTAGATGGCCGGTGCCGGTGACCGTGGCGCTATTGACCATCAGCGGCGGAATCACTTCGAGGTAGCCCTGCTCGCGCGTCTTCAGATCGAGCATCCACGCGATGAGCGCGCGTTCCAGCCGCGCACCCATCCCCATCAGTACGTAAAACCGCGTGCCCGAAAGTTTGACCCCGCGCTCGAAGTCGATGATCCCCAGTCGCTCGCCCAATTCCCAGTGCGGTAGCGGTTTGAAGCTGAATTCGGCCGGATGGCCCTCGCCGCGAACGATCTTGTTGTCGGCCTCGCTCTTGCCGACGGGCACATACGGACGCGGCAGGTTGCGCATCAGGAGCATCAACTGTTCGAACTGCCGCTCGACTTCGGTCAGTTCGATCTCGCCGGCGGAGATGCGATCGCCGAGCGCGCGCATCTCGGCGCGCCGCCGTTCTCGCTCCTCGGGCGACGCTTTGCCCAACTCGCGCGACTCACGGGTGCGTTGCGCGCGCAAATCGTCAAGCTCGTGTTGCAGGCGGCGCCGGCGCGCGTCGGTCTCCAGTATCTGATCGACCTCGGCGGGATCGACGCCGCACTTGGCTAGCTCGGCTTTGACGAAGTCGGGCTTTTCACGGATGAGTCGGATGTCGAGCATTCAGAAGGCGTCCTTCAGGAGTTCGAGATGGCGGCGGCCGCCGCCGTCTTCAAGGATCGCGACCACGTCAAAGCGCATCGGGCGGTCGTGCGCGCGACGGCTCTGCGCGTAGACCTCGCCGGCGCGCCTTAGATGGCGCTGCTTGTAGTAGTTCACCGCTTCCTGGGGCATCCCGGTTTCCGCCGTGCGCCGGGTCTTGACCTCGACGAATACGAGCGTGTCGCCATCCATCGCGATCAGATCGATCTCGGCGCCCGCGCCGCGAAAATTGCGCTCCAGGATCAGGTAGCCCTGGCGCCGCAGATGACGCTCGGCGATCCGCTCACCTCGGCGTCCCAATGCGATCCGGTCCAGGCCAACGAACGAGCGCCACCCGAAATCGCGCAGATTCGAGAGCCCATCCATCCATGCGCCAAAACGGCCGGCGAGCTTCACTGCCTGACAAAGTTAGGTAACCCGACGCCCGCTGGCAAGCCGCTTGCGGCGAAACCCTGACTTGACGGACAGCGGATGTTAGGATTGTCGCCGATGGCTCAGGAAAAGATCAGTCTTGAACAGGTTCGCCACGTCGCGCGCCTGGCGCGCCTTGAGCTTGCGCCGGCCGAGGAACAGCGCCTGCAAGTCGAGATGAGCGAGATGCTCGGCTATGTCGACAAGCTCAATGAACTCGACACCGACGCGGTCGAGCCAACGGCGCAGGTCGGCGAATCCGGCACGCCGATGCGCGAGGACGCGGTCACCAATCTTCCGGCGGCCGACGCGATGCTGGCCAACGCGCCCGCGCGCGAGGGTTTTTTCTTCAAGGTGCCCAAAATTATCGAGTAAAGACCATCGAGTGACATGCCCTCTGAACTTAACCGGTTGACTATCACCGAGGCGCGCGAGCGCCTGCGGCGGCGCGAGATAACCTCGCGCGAGCTCACGCGCGATTGCCTGGAGCGAATCGCCGCAGTCGAGCCGCGCGTCAACGCATTCATCACGGTCTCCAAGACCGAGGCGATGGCGCAGGCCACCGAAGCCGACCGGCGCCTGAGCCAAGGTGACGCGCCCGAGCTTTGCGGCATCCCGCTCGGCATCAAGGACATCTATTGCACGCGCGGCGTGCGCACGACCTGCGCCTCGAAAATTCTTGACGACTTCATCCCACCGTTCGACGCCACCGTGATCGAGAAGCTGCGCGCCGCGGGCGCGGTCTTCGTCGGCAAGGCCAACTTGGACGAGTTCGCGATGGGGTCTTCGACTGAAAACTCGGCCTTTGGCCCGACGCGCAACCCCCACGACCTTGAACGCGTCGCCGGCGGTTCGTCGGGTGGATCGGCAGCGGCGGTCGCGGCCGGCGAATGTCTCGCGGCGCTCGGCACCGATACCGGCGGCTCGATTCGCCTGCCCGCCTCGTTCTGCGGCGTCGTCGGGATCAAACCGACCTACAGCCGTGTGAGCCGCTATGGGGTGATCGCCTACGCGTCGTCGCTCGACCAGGTTGGTCCGTTCGCGCGCACCGTGCGCGATGCGGCGGCGGTGTTGCGTGCTGTCGCCGGCGCCGACCCTCGTGACTCGACCTGCTCGGCGCGCCCGGTGCCGGACTACGAACGCGCGCTCACCGGCGACGTCCGCGGGATGCGGATCGGGGTGCCCAGAGAATACTTCGTCGAGGGGATGGACGCCGCGGTTGAAGGCGCGGTGCGCGGAGCGCTCAAAGGCCTCGAGGCGATGGGCGCGCGGACGGTTGAAATTTCGCTCCCCCACACCGGATACGCGGTCGCGGCCTATTATTTGATCGCGACCGCCGAGGCGAGCGCGAACCTCGCGCGCTATGACGGCGTGCGCTACGGCTTTCGCGCCGCCGCCGACAACAATATCGAACTCTATAATCGCACTCGCGCGCAGGGCTTCGGCGCCGAGGTCAAGCGCCGCATCATGCTCGGCACGTTCGCGCTCTCGGCCGGCTACTACGACGCTTACTATCTGAAGGGCCAGAAGGTGCGCACGCTTATCCGGCGCGATTTCGAGCGCGCCTTCGAAAGCTGCGACCTGATCGCGGCGCCGGTCGCGCCGACCACCGCGTTTCGGCTCGGCGAAAAAACCGGCGACCCGCTCAAGATGTATCTGTCGGACATCTTCACCATCTCGGTGAATCTCGCCGGGCTGCCCGGGATGTCGATGCCATGCGGGGCCGACGCATGCGGGATGCCGATCGGACTGCAACTTATCGGCCCGCCCTTCGGCGAAGAAGCGATACTGCGCGCGGGCGATGCGTGGGAGCGCTCCGGCGGCTTCGCGCAGCGCGCGCCACAGCTCTAGAGGGGCGGCGACGGCCCATTGGACCATTTGAATCGATGAATAACGAGGCATACGAGGCGGTAATCGGGCTCGAAGTTCATGCCCACATGCTGACTCGCTCGAAGCTGTTTTGCGGATGCGCGGCGGACTTCGGCGCGCCGCCCAATCATAACGTCTGCCCGGTGTGCATGGCGATGCCGGGGGTGCTGCCGGTGCTGAATCGTCACGTGCTCGAACTGGCTATTCGCACAGGGCTCGCTGCGCATAGCAAGATCGAGCCGCACTCAGTATTCGCGCGCAAGAGCTACTTCTATCCCGACCTGCCCAAGGGCTACCAGATTAGCCAGTACGATCAGCCTCTATGCCGCGGTGGCTATATCGAGCTTGCGGCGCGCGAGGGCGTCGAACCGCGCCGAATTCGGCTGGTGCGAATTCATCTCGAAGAAGACGCCGGCAAGAATATCCATGCCGAGAGCGCGAGCCTGGTGGATTTCAACCGCTCGGGTGTGCCGCTGATGGAGATCGTGAGCGAACCGGATATCCGCTCGCCTGAAGAGGCGGTTGACTATCTGCGCGAGTTGCGCGGAATCCTCGTCGCGGTCGGCGCCTCGGACGGCAAGATGGAAGAGGGCAGCCTGCGATGCGACGTCAATGTCTCGGTGCGTCCGCGCGGCGCCACGGAGTTGGGTGCCAGGACCGAGATCAAGAATCTCAATTCGTTCCGCTTCGTCGAGAAAGCGATCGTGTACGAGGTCAACCGGCAGATCGAAGAGGTCGCCGCTGGCCGGCGTATCGCCCAGGAGACCCTTCTCTGGGATCCCGAGCGCGAAGAGACGCGTCCGATGCGCTCCAAGGAGTTCGCGAATGACTATCGCTATTTTCCCGAGCCCGACCTGCCGCTGCTTATCGTGCCGTCTGACCTGGTCGAGAGTATCCGCACTTCGATGCCCGAGATGCCTGCCGAGCGGCGCGCGCGCTACGTCCGCGATTTCAATCTCAGCGCCTACGAGGCTGGGGTCCTGACCCAAGAGCGCGATCGGACCGATCACTTTGAAGATGTTTTTGGACAGCTTTTGTCTAAATCGCCAAATGGCGACAAAAAGGCGCTCGCTAAGAAGGCTGCTAACTGGGTAATGACCGAGGTGGTGCGAAAATCAAATGAGACCGGACAACCTGTAAGTTCTATCTCTACAGCTGTTTCTGGACTTATTCTTACGAGCAATACCCAATCCATAATAAGCTACAGCACAGCCAAAGAGATCCTTCATAAGCCCTGGATTTCCTTGCAGGAGATTGAAAAAGAAATCGAAGCGCACGCGCAGATCTCGGGTGAAGCTGAAATCGCTGAGGCCTGCGATCGAGTGCTTGCGGCGGAAAGCGCCAAGGTCGCCGAGTACCGCGCCGGCCGCGACAAGCTTTACGGATTTTTCGTCGGCGCCGTGATGAAGGCGATGGGCGGCAAGGGCAATCCCAAGGTCGTCAACCAGGTCCTGCGCCGCAAGCTCGCCGGCTAGATGCGCCCGCGGCAACGCGCCGCCCCGTGCAGCGCTCAACCCTTGGGCAAGCCCAACTGACGCTCGCCGATGATGTTGCGCTGAATCTCGCTCGTCCCGCCCGCGATCGTGTACTGGCGCGAGCTGAGCACCCGGTTGAGCCATCGAGGCGCGTCCGGCACGTCCCCGGTCGGCGCACCGAGGAGCGCATGCTGGCCCAGAAGCTCGCTTGCGAAGCGCGCGATCGCTACTCCCAGCTCCGAGCCCGCCAGCTTCAACACCGAGCCTTCCGGTCCCGGCTGCAAACCCTTTAGCCGGCGCGTGAGCGAGCGCAGCCGCGTGTACTTGAGCGCCTCGCACTCGGTCATGAACTCGGCCAGGCGCTGGCGCACCCATTCCTGCTCCCACGCCGGGCGGCCGTCGATTTTGATCGCATGCGCTAGTTCCGCGAGCCGCCGCACCTGGGAGGAATGGCCTCCGCCACTGGCCATCCCGCGCTCGAACCCGAGCGTGGTCATCGCGACTTTCCATCCTTCATTCTGCGGCCCGACGAGATTTTTCTTCGGCACCTGGACGTTGTCGAAGAAGACCTCGTTGAAGTGGCGATGGCCGTTCATCAGGACCAGCGGCCGCACTTCGACACCGGGGCTCTTCATATCGACCAGCAGGTAGCTGATACCCTTGTGCTTGGGCGCTTCCGGATCGGTGCGCGCGAGCATGAAGATACGGTCGGCGTACTGTGCGCCCGAGGTCCACACCTTCTGCCCGTTGACGATGAAGTAGTCGCCGTGGTCGGCCGCGCGGGTCTGCAGTCCGGCAAGGTCGGAGCCCGCGCCCGGCTCGGAGTAGCCCTGGCACCAGATGTCCTCGGCGCTTAGGATGCGCGGAATGTAGTATTTTTTTTGTTCGTCGCTGCCCCAGTACATCATGGTCGGCCCTAGCAACTGGAGGCCCGAATAGCCCGGCAGCACGGGCGCGCGCGCCCGCGAGTATTCCTCGTCGAAGATGATCTGCTCCATCAACGGCGCGGCGCGGCCGCCGTATTCCTTGGGCCAGGAGAGGCCGGCGTAGCCTGCGTCGTTGACCTTGGCCTGCCACAGGCGGCGCTTCTCGAAAACCTCGCGGGTACCCGCGATCCGCTCGTCCATCGCGTCGTCGACGCACAGTTCGGGCGGCAGATTGGCGCGCAGCCACTGGCGCACCTCCTCGCGGAAGGCCTCCTGCTCGGGCGTGTACTCAAAATCCATTTTGATCGCCTCGGCTATCGTGGGCGTCAGTTGAGATTGAAGGCGCGCACCGCGTTGTCCCACAGGATCTTGCGCCTGCTTTCCTGCCCGATCGGCTGGCGCATCATCGCGTCGATCCCCCACGGAAAAGTTCCGTCGGGATGCGGGTAGTCGGTGTCCCACAAAAAGTTGTCGTCGCCAACCAGCTCGACCGCCGACTTCATGGTCGGCTCGTCGCCGCGGAACGCGACCCAGAAGTTGCGCTTGAAGTACTCGGTCGGCGGTTTGGTCAGATACTCGTGCTCGGAATTGCCGCCGTAGTTCCAGTGCTGCTCCATCCGCTGCAGCCAGTAGGGCACCCATCCGCCGTCGGCCTCGACATGGACGACTTTGAGCTTCGGCAGTTTCTCCAGCACGCCGTACCAGATGAGTCCGGTCATCGCGGCCATCGCCTCGAACGGATGCGAGAGGATATGCCCGCTGACGTGCGTGTTCATCCGGTCGCCGAACGACGGCACCGACGATGAAGCCGAATCGTGAGTCGAAATCGGCAGGCCGAGCCTTTCGACCTCGGTCCACAGCGGCAAGTAATAGTCGTCGAAGATCGAAGAGCCGTCGACCGGGTTAGGCCGCACGTAAAAACTGACCGCGCCAAGTTTGGCCGCGCGGTTTGCCTCGGCGACGGCCTTGTCGACGTCCTGCATCGGCAGAATCGCGGCGGGCCGCAGGCGCTGAGGATTCGCCGAGCAGTATTCGTGCGCCCAGTTGTTGTAGGCGCGGCAGCAGGCGGCGAGAAGTTCGGCGTCATTGAAGCGGCGCCCGAGCATCTGGCCCGCGAAGGTCGGGTAGAGAATCTGCACGTCGACGCCCTGCTCGTCCATGTCCTGCAGGCGGCTTTGAGGACTGAAGCCAGTCGAGCTCGCGCGTTTGAAACGCTCCATCGCCTTCGCCACCGTCTTGAAAAACGCGGGCGCGGCCATCGGGTACTTGCCCTTCTCCCGGGTGAACGGCTCGCCCTCGACCAAGAAGGTGCGGCGGCCCGACGCGGGCGCGATACCCATCTTGGGCGCCGCGCTCTTGTAACGGTCCTCGATATGCCTCTCCCACAGCCAGTCGGGCTCCATCATGTGGCTGTCGACGTCGACGATTTTGTAGCCGTCCTTCATCGCTCGTTGCCTCTCGATTCTCAAGTCTAACTTTGAGCCGTGCGCGCAATTCGCTCTCAGAGCCGCCGCGCGGCGGTCTCAAGCCTGCGGCATGATCAGCGCCTTTAGGCCCTGGCGCGCCTTCAACAGCTCGAACGCCTCCAGGCCGTGATCCAGATCATAGCGATGCGTGACCATCGGTTTAAGATCGACCGCGCCGCTCGCCACCGTGGCGATTGCGCGCCGCCAGGTCTCGGGTGTGCGCACGCGCGAGGGAATGATGCTGACGCCGTGGAAAAAGAGCGAGCGCAACTCGGTCCCGGCGACATCGCGCGCCGGCCATCCGAGTTCGATCAGCGCGCCGCCCTTGCGCACGATATGGCGCGCCGAATCGAGCGCTCCCGAGGCGTCGAAGACTACGTCGGCGCCGCCGGGGGGCATCAGCGCGCGCACCTCCTCCAGCCAGTCGCGATCGCTCGCGCATACCGTCTTGAAGCCCATCCGGCGCGCCAACTCCAGGCGTTCGGCATCGACCTTGAGCCCGGTGATAACGATCGAGGTAACGCCGAGCGCGCGCGCCGAGAGCGCCGCGCTAAGCCCGATCGGCCCTGGGCCTTCGACCACGGCGCTGTCGCCGGCGTGGAGGCCTGAAATTTCCACCGCATGCACGCCGGTGGCGAACGGCTCGAGCATCGCGGCGCTCTCCATATCCATCGATTTTGGCACCAGCCATGAATTGGTGACAGGCGCGATGCAGAACTCCGCGAATGCACCGCTAAGACGCGTCGGAGCGTCGCAATAGTTGAAGCGCCCCGCGGTGCACGGGCCGCATCGCCCGCACTGGCCGAACGGATCGAGAGCCACGTGATCGCCAACCTTGAAGCCGCTCACGCGCGAGCCGACTTCGACCACTTCGCCCGCCGGCTCGTGGCCGAGCACCGAGGGCAGGCGCCCAACCGCGCGCTCGGCACCGAGTTCCCATTCGTAGATATGGAGGTCGGAGCCGCAGATACCGCAGGCCGCGACTTTGACCAGCAGTTCGCCCTCGCCCGGACGCGGCACGGGAGTATCGATAAGTTCGGCGCCGGGCGCGGGCCGGGTCTTGGCAATCGCTTTCATCAGCTCACCTCTTGGGTGTCTTTTAATACGACCGCGTGCCCTCCGCCGTCAAAGGCGCGAACGACCGGAACGTCTCGCCGTTGCCCCCCACGATGCGCGCGTCGGCGCTTCAGGTCCAATGACGCATCGGCACGCCTCGGTAGCGCATCCGCGGCCGGATGAGCCGGTTATCGGCGTATTGCTCGAGGCTGTGCGCGATCCATCCGGCGGCGCGGCCCACGGCGAAAATCGCAGCCGGCAGCCCGCGGGCAAACCCGAGCATCCGAGCGCAGACAGTCAGATAGAAGTCGAGATTCGGACGCAGCCGTTCGCGCCGCCACACAGTTTCCTCGACGCGCAGCGCGGTTTCGAACAGGCGGCGGCCGCGATGGCGCGTAATCTCGGCGGCCTCCTTCTTGAGCAGCACCGCACGCGGATCGCCGGCGGGGTAGATCGCGTGGCCGAAGCCCGGCGGGAGCCGCCACTTGACGCTGAACGCGGCGAGGCACTCCTCCAGGCGCATCCCGGTATCGAGCTGCGCGAACATCTGCTCGATACGGTCGCATGCGCCGCCGTGAATCGGACCCGACAGCGAGCAGAGCGCGGCCAGCACCGCGGCGTGGAGGTCGGCGCCGGTGGACGCAACCACGCGCGCCGCAAAGGTCGAGGCGTTAAGCTCGTGCTCGGCACACGCGACCAGGATGCGATCGAGCGTGGCGATCTCCCACTCGGCCGCGGGCGCGTGCAGGCCGACGCTCGCGAGACGCGCGGCCATCCCCGTGCCGCCGCCGGCAAAACCCGCGCGGCCGCGCGCCAGCGCCAGCGGCAACACGCCCATGATTCGCGTGCCCTGCTCGACCGTGGGACGGGTGCCGCGATGGCGCTCGAGCGACGCCAGTGCCGGCATCACGACCTCCAGTCTGAGCAACGGCGAAGCGTCGTCGCCCACTGCACGCAGCGCCGCGATGACTTTCTCCGGCGCCTCGGTCCGCGCGATCACCTGGCGCAGCGCGGCGACCGCGCCGGCCTGCGGCCGCTCGCCGTTCCAGAGCAGGAGGCAGACCTCCTCGAATGAGGCCCGGGCGATCAATTCCTCGATCGGATAGCCGCGATAGGCGAGCCGCCCGTCGATAATCGAACTGACCGCCGACTCGGCGACGATCACGCCGTAGGCCGAGCCGTCGCTCGAGGGCGGTTGGGCGACGGTCACCCATGACGAAGCGTCGGGCAGGCTGCGGCCACGGCGTCCACCCTCGGCGGTGGCAAGATCGCGGAGCGCGTCGATATCGTCGCGGCGGTAGAGCGCCTGGCGTCCGATACGCCTGCGATAGCTGCGAAGCCATCCGCGGCTGACGTACGCGTAGAGCGTGCCGAGTTTGACGCCGAGTTGCGCGGCGGCTTCGTCCGCGGTGATCATGCGAGGACGGTCGGCTTCGCGCGTCGCCATCGCGACTATCACGCCATCGCGGCCCGCCGCGCGTCAAGCTGCCGCTCGATTATCGATTCCCCAAGACTACACGCGGCGCAGCACGCCGAGCCAGCGTCCGTAGCATTTCTCGATCGGCTTGGTGAACGAAAGGTCCGCGTAACACGCCACCATCGTGAAATATCCGCAGGCGCGCGCGGCAAGCTCGAGCAGGCCCGGCAGGGTGTAACGCACCGGCACGATATCGCGTGTGACCACCCGCCCGGCGGGGAAATGGATGGTGCATTCCAGTTCGTAAATCGAGTGCATCCCCGACGACCACGCGATCGGACGACGGTACTCGCGCACGTCGACCCGCGTGCCGTCGGCGATGACTTTGCGCCGGCGCCAAAGCTTGCGTGCGACGGCTACCTCGACTCCGTCGTGGCGATCGATATCGACACAATAGAGCCCGCCGCGCCCGAGCAGCCGACCGACCGAGGCCAGATGCGAAAGCAGCGCGCGGTTCTCGGTCATGATAGGAAACGTCTCGGACATGAAAAAAGCGGCGTCGAACGGACGCTCCGGGATGCGAAAGCGTTCGATCGAACGGCGGTAGAAGCGGATCGGCGCGGCGCCAGCCGCTTTGCGCCCGGCGGCGATCATCGTCGGCGAGTGGTCGATACCGGCCACCGTAATTCCCGCACGCGCCAGCGCAAGCCCGTGGGGGGAGTCGCCACAGGCGACGTCGAGCACGCGGCGCACGGGACGTTTTAGATGACGGCGCCAGACCTCGCGCATGAAATCGACCTCGGCGCCGATCTCGGCCGGCTTCTCCATGTGCACGCGGCGGAAAATCGCTGGGTATTCGTAGATGCTCGGCTCCATCGCGATCGCAGCTTAGCCGCGGCCGCGCGCAATCACCAAGCCGTTCCAGCAAACACGCTCCCGCAATGTCAATCGAATGCTTGGGCGACATGCTTGGCGCGCACACGCTTGACCTGCTATTCGCGCTATATTCGGAACCTAACGAAACCACATGGGGAGTGGAACGCGATGAGCAAGCCGCTTGAGGGCATCAAGGTGATCGAGGTTGGCCAGGAGATCCAGGGACCGTTCGCGGGACTGGTGCTCGCCGACATGGGCGCCAGCGTTATCAAGATCGAGAATCGCGAGACCGGGGACTTGAGCCGCTGGCTGACGTGCGGACTGATCGGCGGACCCGAGGCCAAAAACCAGGACGTCTCGTTCTACTTCACCGCGATGAACCGCGGCAAACGCAGCATCACCCTCGACCTCAAGAAGGCCGGCGGCGTCGCGCTCATCCATCGCCTGGCCAAGTCCTGCGACGTTCTGCTTACCAACTACCGGCCCGGCGTGCTCGATCGACTCGGCCTGGGGTTCGACGACCTGCTCAAGGACAACCCAAAAATCGTCTATGCGCAGGCGAGTTCGTGGGGTCCCAAAGGGCCGTGGGTCAAGCGGCCGAGTCGCGACACGCTGGCGCAGGCGGCCAGCGGCCTGATGGCGAAGACCGGGATGCCCGACGATCCGCCGCTGGCAGCGGGAATCGCGGTCGCCGACCACTCGGGAGCGCTCAGCCTGGCGGCGGGCGTGCTCGGCGCACTGTTCGCACGCGAGCGCACCGGCAAGGGCCAGCGCGTCGACGCATCAATCTTCGGCACGCTTATCGCGATGCAGGGGTTCGAGCTGGATTTCGTCTCGATGAGCGGTCGGGATTCGCTGCGCGCTGGCCGCGGCCATCAGTTTTTGCACGGTGTCTGGGGTGCGTACCGGACGAGCGACGGATGGCTCTGTATCGCCGGCGTCGACGACAAGCGATGGCCGGATTTCTGCCGCGTGATGGGTATTCAGCATCTCCAGGACGATCCGCAGTTCGACAACCCGACGCGCAACTTCCACGGCTGGAAGATGATCGAAGTGCTCGACGCGATCTTCCCGAAAAAAACCACTCGCCAATGGCTCGATGAACTAACCGCCGTCGATATCCTGGTTACCCAGGTCGCCGACTACCAGATGCTGCTCAACAGCGAGCAGGCGCGCGTCAACGGCTACCTTCAGGAACTCGACCATCCGACCGCGGGACGCGTGCTGGTCTCGGGCACGCCGATTACCTACAACGGCGAAGTGCGAACCGAGTCGCCGCCGGCGCCCGAGATGGGACAGCATACGGAGGAAGTCCTGCTCGAGTTCGGCTACTCGTGGGAGGAGATAGCCGCGCTGCGTGAGGAGGGAGCAATCTGATCGCTACAGGGGCCCGCGCAAGCACGGTATTGGACAGCGGTCGAGCGCCGGGCCTAGAATCGCGCTGCGGCCGTTGCTGGACTGAAATCGAAATCGCAATATACCATCCGCACGGCGCGCTAACATTTCGTAAACGGAGGACTACACAATGGCCAAATACACATTCGTGGTATTGAGCAATCCGACCACGCCCGGCCAGGAGGCCGAGTACAACGAGTGGTATAATAAAATCCACATTCCTGACGTCCTTAACGTACCCGGTTTCGTGGCTGCGCAACGCTTCACGCTTGCCGACGCACAACTCGGCGACGGGCCCCACGCGCATCGCTACCTGGCGCTGTATGAGATCGACACCGACGACGCCAAGGGAGCCCTCAAGGAGCTGCAAAAGCGCGTCGGAACGGCCGACATGATGATCAGCGACGGAATCGACATGAAGGGTGTATCGGCAGGGCTGTTCAAGCCGGTGGCCGAGCGCGTGCTGGCCAAGGATGTGCAGCGGCCGCGGCGCGCGGCGTAGCGCCGCGCGCGGCGCGTTTCATCGGGCGCGGCGCTGCCGTGCCCGGGATTGCCGCGGTCGTATCGCCGCCGCAAAGCCGCGGCGATACGACCGCGTGACCGGCGCGGGCGGCGCTCTGCGCCGCCCGCGCCACGCTTCCGCACGGCCGCGTTTCCTGCTTTGCTTTTGAGGACGAGGCTCGCTCCAATGTCCGCAACTGGCATTGCTGAAATCCGCGCCCGCGAAATCATCGATTCGCGCGGCAATCCCACTATCGAGGTCGACGTCAGGCTCGAGGGTGGCGCGCTCGGCCGCGCCGCCGTGCCTTCGGGCGCCTCGACCGGCGTTCACGAAGCGCTGGAGCTGCGCGACGGCGACCCGCGCCGCTTCGGCGGCAAGGGCGTCACTCGCGCCGTCACCAACGTCAACGGGCCGATCGCCGCCGCGCTCCGCGGCGGCGATGCGGCCGCGCAGCGCGCGCTCGACGAGCGGCTGATCGAGCTCGACGGCACCGAGAACAAATCAAAGCTCGGCGCCAATGCGATGCTCGGCGTGTCGCTCGCCGCCGCGCACGCCGCCGCTGCTGCTGCCGGCGTGGCGCTCTATCGCTATCTCAACCCCGGCGCCAGTGTGATGCCGGTGCCGATGATGAACGTGCTTAATGGCGGCAAGCACGCCGACTCCAGCGTGGACATGCAGGAGTTCATGATCGTGCCGCTCGGCGCGTCCTCATTCGCCGAATCGATTCGTATCGGCGCTGAGGTCTTTCACGCTCTGGCCGGCGTGCTCAAAAAACGCGGGCAATCGACCAACGTCGGCGACGAGGGCGGCTTTGCTCCCAACCTGCGCAACAATGAAGAACCGATCGAAGTGATCCTCGAGGCGATCACCAAAGCCGGTTATCGTCCCGACTCCGACGTCGCGCTCGCGCTGGACCCCGCCTCCAGCGAGTTCTGCGAGGACGGCCGCTACGTGTTTGCGCGCTCGGACAAAAAGGCGCGCGACTCGGAGCAGATGGTCCGTCTGTACAGCGATTGGATCGACCGCTATCCGATCGTATCGATCGAGGATGGCCTCGCAGAGGACGACTGGGCTGGATGGCAAACGTTGACGCGGGAGTTGGGCGCACGCGTGCAACTTGTCGGCGACGATCTCTTCGTGACCAATCCCAAGCGCCTGGAACGCGGCATCCGCGAGCACGCCGGCAATTCGATCCTGATCAAGCTTAACCAAATCGGCACGCTCAGCGAAACGCTGACGACGATCGAGATGGCGCAAGCGGCCGGCTTTACCTGCGTCGTCTCCCATCGCTCGGGTGAAACCGAGGACACGACGATCGCCGACCTCGCCGTCGCAACCGGCGCAGGGCAGATCAAGACCGGCTCGATGAGCCGCGGCGAGCGCACGGCCAAATACAATCGCCTGCTGCGCATCGCGGAGGAATTGGGCGCCCGCGCATCGTGGCCCGGCGCCTCGGCGTTTCGCCGCGGCGGGAGCACGCGATGAGCGATCCGGCGCGGCGTCCCCCGGTTGCGGTGCTGGTGATTTTCGATGGGTGGGGCTTGCGGGCCGAGCGCCAGGCCAACGCGATCGCGATGGCGCGGACGCCCACGATGGATCGTCTGTATCGCACGCAGGCGCATACCGAGATCGACGCTTCGGGAGAGGCGGTCGGCTTGGCGCCCGGCGTGATGGGCAATTCCGAGGTCGGCCATCTGACGATCGGCGCGGGACGCGTGATCTACCAGGACGTGATGCGCATCTCCAAGGCGATCGAAACCGGTGCTTTCGCGCGCAACGAAGTATTGCTCGGCGCGATTCGCCGCGCGCGGGACAGCGCACGCACGCTTCATCTATGGGGCCTGCTCTCCGACGCCAGCGTGCACAGCCATATCAATCATCTCTTCGCCCTGCTCGAACTTGCCGCCGGTGAGGGTCTGCGCGAGATCGCGGTGCATGCGGTGCTCGATGGGCGCGACACGCCGCCGCGCTCGGCGCTGCCGTTCGTCGACGCGCTGGAAGCGAAGCTCAAGGCGCTCGGATGCGGCAGGGTCGCGACGGTCAGCGGCCGCTACTTCGCGATGGACCGTGACCAACGATGGGAGCGCGTGGAGCGCGCCTGGCGCGCGATCGTTCTTGGCGAGGGGATCGCCGACAGCAGCGCGCGCGCGGCGGTTGAACATGCGTACGCCGCCAACGAGTCCGACGAGTTCGTCGCGCCGCGCGTGATCGCCGGCGGCGCACCGCTTAAGGACGGCGACCAGGTCGTGTGTTTCAACTTCCGCGCCGACCGCGCGCGCGAGCTGACCGCCGCGCTGGCGCTGGAGCAATTCAGCGGCTTCGCGCGGCCGCGCTTTCCGCGCATCGGCTACGTGTGCATGACCGAGTACGATCGCAGCTTCGGATTGCCGCTCGCCTTCGGCCCCGAGGACGTAAAGAACGCGCTCGCTGAGGTCCTGGCGCACGCGGGCATTCGCAACCTGCGCATCGCCGAGACGGAAAAGTACGCCCATGTCACGTACTTTCTCAACGGCGGGGTCGAGAAGCCGTTCCCGCTCGAGGAGCGCGTGCTGATACCGTCGTCCAAGGTGGCGACCTACGACCTCGAGCCCGCGATGCAGGCGGAAAAGATCGCCGAGCGTGCGGCGGCGGAAATCGGCGGTGGCAAATTCGGAGTTGTGGTGATGAACTTCGCCAACCCGGACATGGTGGGCCACACCGGCAAACTCGAAGCGACGATCGCGGCGATCGAGACGACGGACGCGGCGCTCGCCAGGGTTGTCCACGCGGTCGAGCGCGCGCGCGGCGTCGCGTTGATAACCGCCGATCACGGCAACGCCGAGTTCATGGCCGACCCCAAAACCGGCCAGGCCCACACCGCGCACACGACCTTCCCGGTGCCGCTGATATTGTTCGACCCGTCGTACAAGGGAAAGCTGCGCGCCGAAGGCACGCTTGCCGATGTCGCCCCGACGTTGCTTGGTATGCTTGGTGTCGAAGCGCCGCCCGAAATGACCGGGCACGACCTGCGCATCGCCTCATGATCCTATTCTGCATTGAAGGTCGGCAACGAAAACGGCGAATCGGCATCGGTTTGGCCGCTATCCGGTAGAAGGAAAGTCCATGAACGTGAAGAACGCAGCACGTGAGAAAATCGAGCAGAGCCGCAAACCCCTGGTCGCTCTAAGCCATCGCATCCACGCCCATCCGGAACTCGGCTTCGAAGAGGAGAAGGCCTGCGGATGGCTTTGCGAGATGCTCGATGGTGCTGGCTTCAAAGTCGAACGGGGGATTTGCGATCTGCCGACCGCGTTCACCGCGAGCGCCGGCGCAGGCCCGCTGCACGTCACAATCTGCGCCGAGTACGATTGCCTGCCGGCGATCGGCCACGCCTGCGGCCATAACGTCATCGCCGCGATGGCGGCAGGCGCGGGAATCGCGCTCGCCAAAGTTGCCAACGACGCCGGCCTGACGGTAACCGTTATCGGTACGCCGGCTGAGGAGATATGTAACGCGGGCGGCAAGATCCTGCTGCTCGAGCGCGGCGCGTTTGCGGGCACGCATTTCGCGATGATGACGCATCCGGCGCCGGTCGATATGACGGTGCCGCCGTTTATCGCGGTCTGCCAGTTCGAGGTCAAGTACACCGGCAAGGAGGCGCACGCCTCGGCCTTTCCCGAGCTCGGAATAAACGCAGCCGACGCGCTGGTGGTGGCGCAGACCTCGATTGGCCTGCTGCGCCAGCACATTCATCCGACCGATCGAATCCACGGAATCGTCACTCACGGCGGCGACGCGCCCAACATCGTCCCGGCTCACACCTCCGCGAGCTACATGGTGCGGGCCCGCACCGTCGGCGAACTGCAGGAGATTCGCTCGCGGGTCCTGAAATGTTTCGAGGCGGGAGCGATCGCAACCGGCGCCAAGCTAAAAATCGAGGGCGGCGACAAACCATATGCGGAGTTGGTAAGCGATCGCGAACTCGCGGCGCTCTACCAGCGCAATGGCGAGACGCTCGGCCGCCGCTTCATTCCCCCGGGTGCGGACATGAGCCGCGCCGCCGCCTCGACCGACATGGGCAACGTCTCGCTAGTGTTTCCGACGATCCATCCGATCATCGGAATCAACTCGTTGCCTGCGGTGAATCATCAGCCCGAATTCACCGCCTGCTGCATCACGCCGGCGGCCGACCAGGCGATCTTCGACGGTTCGGTCGCGATGGCGTGGACGGCGATCGATGCGGCGTCGGACACCAGGCTGCGCGCGCGGCTGATGAGCGCTCAGCGCCCATAGTTTAGACAGCCGCAAACCCAACTCAGGGCCGCGCTTCCAGCACCAGATTGAACGGAGTGGCGGTGGCGCGCCGCACTCGAGAGAATCCTCCGCTCGATATCACTTCTCGCAACCTGGCTTCACCGGCCTGAGTGCCGAGGGCCAGACCAACTTCCTGCGACAATGATGCGGGCACGCAAATCTGCGTCGATGCCGAATAGAATATGCGGCCGATCGGGTTGAGATTTTCCGCCATTACATCGGAAGCGAAGGGCTCGACAATCATCCACGTGCCGCCCGATTTCAAAGTCGACTTGACGTGTGCAGCCACTCCGACGGGGTCGCCCATGTCATGCAGGCAGTCGAAGAATGCAACCAGATCGAAAGTGCCGGGAAATTCCTTCGCCGACGCGCGCTGGAAGGTAATCCGGTCAGCGACGCCGTTGTCGCGCGCCAGCTCGCGCGCGCGCGCGAGCGATGGTTCGTGATAGTCGAAGCCTGAGAATTCCGATTTCGGAAACGCCTTGGCCAGCAAAATAGTCGATGCCCCATGACCGCATCCGACGTCCGCGACGTGCGCGCCGCGTTCGAGCTTTTCCTTCACGCCTTCCAATGCCGGGATCCATTCCGACACTAAATGCATCGCGTAGCCCGGGCGGAAAAATCTCTCGGTGCCACGGAACAGGCAGGGATCGTGCTCATGCCATCCAACGCCCGCGCCGGTGCGGAACGCCGCTTCGAGCTTAGGTAGATCGCGCGCGGCCGCAGCGGCGATTTCGAACATCGCGGGAAAAAATGCAGGCCCGTTCTCGTCGGCGAGGATCAGCGCCTGCTCAGGTGAAATCGAAAATCGCTCCGTCGCAGGGTCGAAATTGATATAGCCGCCCGCCGCCTGCGCGGCTGCCCACTCTTGCACGTAACGCGCTGCCGTGCCGGTACGCGAGGCGAGTTCCGTGGACGTCTGCGGCCCGGCGGCTGCGAGCGTCTTGTACAAGCCAAACTTGTCGCCCAGGAGGACCAGGCCGATGCCCATCGCGGCACCCACCTCGCCAAGCATCTTGCCGAGCAATTGCTGAAGCTTTGCGTCGTCGACTGCCATCGCATTCCCCCCTTCAGCCATTTTTTTTAGCGCCATATACAATGCGGGCGGGGTAGCGGTCAAGAACTGCGAGTGCTCGAAAGCGCGAGGCCTACCAGCGGACGACCTGCTCGTAGATTTTCGGCAACACGCGCGGCAGCGAGGTGATGTCCTCGATCACGAGGTAGCGCGACGGCGCGCACATCTGGCGCAGGTAATCGTGCCCGGTGCGATCCACCGTGATGCAGAACGGCAGCACCCCCGCCATCTCGAGTTCCTTGAGCGCCACCATCGTGTCCTGGATACCGTAGGCGTTGGAGCGCCGGTCGTGACCGTAGTCGAAGTCCTGCGGGAAACCGTCGCTTAGCAGGATCATATGCTTGGCGCGCGAGCTTGTATCCTTGAATTTCTCGCGCACATGCCGGATCGCCGCGCCCATCCGCGTCGATCGCTTGGGCTCCACCGCGCCGACGCGCGCCTTGACCTCGTCGGTCAACCCCTGGCTGAACTCCTTGATGACGTAGAACTCGACGTTGTCGCGGCCGTGGCCCGAGAATCCCATGATCGCGTAGGAGTCCCCGATTTCCTCGAGCGCCTCGGCCATGATCACCAGCGCTTCCTTATTAACATCGATGATGCGGCGCGGGCGCTGACTCTGTTGCGGACGGCGCTGCCAGGCCTTCATCCAGTCATCGCTGTGATCGTCGTCGTCGGTGGTCGCCTTGCGGACCTCGCGATGGATCGGCTCGTCGGTGGAGGCCGACATGTCGAGCAGGAAGAGCGTGGCGACGTCGCGCGACTCTTTTTTGCGCGCGCTGTAGACGCGCGGATCGGGGCTCTCGCCCATCAGGCGCGACACGCGCGTTTCGACCAAACGTTCGAGGTCGAGTTCCTCGCCGTCCTCGAGCCCGCGGACCATCCGATATGAAGCGGGCCGGATGCGCTGGAAGTGGCGGCGCACCTGCGGCAGCATCTCGGAGTAACGCGCCAGCGTCTGGGCGAAGAAATCGTTGTCGTCGCCGGCGAGCGCTACCTCGCGCAGCCGGCACCATCCGCGCCGATAGTCCGCGAGCACGTAATCCCATTCGTCGTATGAGTAGTACGAATCCTGATTACGCCCGTGCATCAGCATCAGCCGCCCATGATTGGACGCCGGGCCGATCTCGCCGAGTTGCTCGCGCAATTCGTCGAGGTCCTGCGCCTGCTTGCCCGTGAGCTGGGTGAGATACATCCCCTCACCCTCGGCGCCGCCCTGCCCCTCGGCGGGTTTGATCTGCGCGCCCTGCTCGAGCAGCTTGCGAATCTCCTCGGGAGTGAGCGGGCGGCCGCCGCGGCCCTTGGACTGCTTGCCCGAGACTTCCATCCGCACGTTCTGATTGGTCTCGCCGTCGCTGTCGCCCTCGGCGCCCTCCGGACCTTCGCCTTCGCCGCCCTCGGCGCTGTCGAGGTTGCCGATAAGATCGTTGCGCAGCGCGTTACCGTCGTCATCCAGACCTTCGGCCGCGCCTGCGCGGCGCGCGGCCGCCATCAATTCCTGCAACCACGTGTACATCGCCGAGGCCTGACGCGCGCTGGTCAGCACGCCGGCGCCCGGCTTGCGGAGCGGCGCGAAGAATTCGGCGGCATGCCCGGTGAAAGTTTGCGTCGCCGGGTCCTCGCCGGGATCGATCTCCAGCGCGCCGCGCACCAGCATCGTGCTGAGCGCGCGCGGATTCAGCTTCTCGACCAGCGCGCGGTTGAGCTTGGCGATACGCGGAGCAAGGCCGCGGTAGCGCCGGGCCATCTCGCTGTCGACTCGCGCGCTTTCGCATAACCGCATCAGGGCGCCGCCGAGCATCGGGTCGCTGAACGACGCGACGAAACTTTCGATCGCTTCGACGCCGGTCTCGCCGCGTTCCTCGAAACCCGGCAACTCGGCCAGGCAGAGCTTGAAGGTGCCGAACTCATGGCGGCCGGCGAGTTGAGCGGCGGTGACGAGATAGTAGTCGTAGGCGAGCGCGCGCGAGCCGAGCGCATCGATCTGTTCGGGCAGATGAATCATCTCGCCCGCCAGCAGCGGATAATGAAAGGCCAGCATCGGACCGCAGTTGGCGATCGAATCCAGGCGAAATTCCTGCGGGTACAGCATCCGCATGAACTTCGTCAGCACGCCCTTGATTTCGTGCAATGCCTGCGGGCGATCCTCAGCCGAAGGTTGAGCCATCAATTTCATTGTGACAAATCGCGCACCTGCTATGCAATTTCATTTTCGCCGTTCGAGAACTTGGCGGGAACGAACGGGGCCGCGCCGGAGTTGCTGATTTGCGGACGCACGTGCCGCTTGGGCGTCTCAGCTTGACGGCGCGGCGAGCGAGGTCTTAAGTGCTAAGGGGTATGTTTATTCCAATTCGTAACCCACACCATCGCCTGACTTTGACGTTCGCGTTGAGCTTCGCCTTTGCCGCGCTGATCTCGACCGGCGCGCCGGGCCGCGCGCGCGCCGGAATTACCGACGCCGTCAAGAGCGAAACGCTGCCCAACGGGCTCAAGGTCCTGGTGCTGGAGAATCACAAGACGCCGGTGGCGACTTTCAACCTGTTCACCAAGGTCGGCTCGCGCAACGAGAGCTTCGGCAAGACCGGGATCTCGCATCTGGTCGAGCACCTTAAGTTCCGCGGCACCAAAAAATATGGCCCCGAGGAGTTTTCCAACATCATCCAGCAGAACGGCGGGATGGATAATGCGTTCACCGGCTCCGACTTCACCGACTACTTCGAGGTGATCAACCGCGATCATATCGACGTGCCGATCGGCCTGGAGGCCGACCGGATGGCGAACTTCGATCCCAAGGGCTTCGACTCCGAACTCGCCGTGGTTGAAGAGGAACGGCGGATGCGCACCGACGACAACCCAGAGGACGCGCTCTCAGAGTCCGCCCAGGCGCAGGCCTACGTCGAGCATCCTTACCACTGGCCGGTGATCGGCTGGATGCAGGACATCCAGCGCCTGACGCTCGCCGACGCGCTCAAGTACCACAGCGTCTATTACTCGCCGCAGAACGCGATCGCGGTCGCAGTGGGCGACTTCGACGCCGACAAGGTGCTCAAGCAGATCGCGGAATCCTTCGGCCCAATCAAGAACGGTCCCAAACCGCCGCCCGTGTTCGAGGTCGAACCGCCTCAGCAGGGCGCGCGAAAAATCGTGCTGCGTCACGCCGCCAACCTGCCGGCCTTCAGCGAGGCCTACCACGTGCCAAACTATCGCGTCGGCGGAGCTGACGCCTTCGCCCTCGAAATCGCCTCCGAGCTTCTCTCCGACGGCAAAAGCTCGCGCTTGTACCGCACGATGGTGCTCGACAAGCGGATGGTGGTCGAAGTGTCGGCCAGCTACGACATGACGTCGTTCGATCCCGGGCTTTTCGAGCTCTCCGCGCAGATGCGCCCGGGGGTGAAGACCGAGGAAGCGATCGCGGAAGCCAACAAGGTGATCGAGGAGCTCAAGACCCAGCCGGTCGGCGCGGAGGAATTGCAGAAGGCCAAGAACCTCGAGCAATCGTCCTTCGTATTCCTGCAGGACTCGATCTTCGAGGAGGCGCTGCAGCTCGGCGTGTGGGAGATGCTCGGCAGTTACCATCTGATGGACCGCTACCTGACGGAAATCGACAAGGTCACCGCGGCCGACGTCCAGCGCGTCGCGAAGAAATACCTGGTCGAGAACAATTGCACCGTCGGTGTCTTGATGCCGACCGGCATCCTGCCCCATGAGCAGGGTGGAGGCGCCGGCGGCACCGTGCGTCATGCTCCCCCGCTCAGCACCGCCGACTCAATGCTGGAGGTGGTGCCGACGCGCATCGGGCGCGCGGCCTCCGCGATAGACGAGGTGACGCGATGAGGCGGCGGCGTGGCGATGTTCTGTTCGCGGCGCTGGCCGCCACGTTTGTAACCGCGGCCCTGGCGGCTCCTGCCGCGGCGCTGGAGATTAAGCGCTCGGTGCTCTCCGATGGCGCGGTGCTGCTGGTCTCCGAGCAGCATCAACTGCCGATGGTGACGATGACGATCGCGTTTGACGCGGGCTCACGGCGCGACCCCGAGGGCAAGGCTGGACTCGCCTCCCTCACCGCGGCCTCGCTGACGCTCGGCACCAAGGATCTGAGCGCCGCGCAGTTCAATCAGAAAGTGGATTTCATGGGCAGCTCGATCTCAGTAAGCGCCGGAGCTGACTATGCACAGGCGAGCTTCACCTCACTTACGAAATACGCGGACGAGACTCTGCGCCTGATGGCGGCGACGCTCGCCGAGCCCGCGCTCAGCGACGCCGAAATAAGCCGCAAGCGCGACGAGCGCCTGGCCGACATCAAGGCCGAGGAGGAGCAGCCGAGCTACGTCGCCGGAGTCACCTTCCACAAGGTTCTCTACGGCAACCATCCTTACGGCCATCCCAGCGAAGGCACGTCCGAGTCGGTCGCGAAGCTCACGCCGCAGGACGTACGCGACTTCTACCACGCGCAATATAAAATCGGCAGCGCGGTGATCGCGGTGGTCGGCGACGTCAAGGCCGACGACGTAAAAGCTAAGCTGGAGAAGGCGTTCGACGCGCTCAAGGGCACGGTGCCCCCACAACCGGAGCCGCCGGCGCCCGTCGTCCCGCCGGGAATTCATCCGACGCTGGTCGACCGCAGCGTCGTGCAGGCAACTATAATTTTGGGCTCGGGCGGTATCGCGCGCTCCAACCCGGACTACTATCGATTGCAGGTGATGAACTATATCCTGGGCGGCGGCGGTTTCGCCTCGCGCCTGATGAAAATCGTGCGCAGCAAGAATGGGCTGGCCTACGGAATCTCGAGCGGCTTCGACGCCGGTAAATTTCCCGGCTCCTTCGCGGTCGACACGCAGACCAAAAACAAGAGCACCAACGAAGCGCTGGAGCTCATCATCGAACAGTTGCGCGATATGCAGGAGCAGCCGGTCTCCGACACCGAACTGGCCTCGGCCAAGAAATACCTGATCGGCAGCTTTCCGCTCAAGATCGATCGCCAGAGCTCAATCGCAAGCTTCATGCTGCAGGTCGAAATGTACGGCCTCGGCCTCGACTACGCCGAGCGTTACCCGAAGCTGATCGCCGCGGTGACCAAAGACGACGTCCAGCGCGTGGCAAAACAGTACCTGCATCCCGAAGCGCTCGACCTGGTCGCAGTGGCCAACCAGACGGAGGCGGCAATCAACGTGGCGAACCTCAAACGCGTCGCCGAAGGAGCGCCCGCGAGCGCGCCGGTGTCGACCGCGCCCGCCGCGACGCAAGCGGCCCAGCCGGCTCCCGGCGGCTGATCGCGTTTGTCGTGGCGTGCGCGTTCTCGCGCCCGTATAGCTTTGATGTATTTTCGCTTGACCGCGCGCAGCCCGCGCATGCACGATACGGTTGAACTGCGAGTGTGACTCGGCGTGCGTGCGCCTTCCCATCACCGAACTGGAGCGAACATCGATGGCTAACGAAAGTTGGAAAATCGAGGGCGAGTATTTTGAGTCCTGCAACTGCGAACTGCTCTGCCCCTGTCTGCTGAGCCAGGCCAAGGTCCGCCCGACCGAGGGCCATTGCGACGTGGTGCTCGCCTTCCACATCAATCGCGGCAGCTACGGCAAGACCGATCTTTCCGGGCTCAACGCCGTGCAGGCGTTCACCACGCCGGGCCCGATGGCGCAGGGCGGCGGCACCGGCGGAGTTTATGTCGACGGCCACGCGAACGCCGAGCAGCGTGCCGCACTCGAAGCGATCTTCGCCGGACAGGCCGGCGGACCGCCGAGCCTGCTGGCCCCGATGATCGCTCATCGGCTGCCAACCAAAACGGCGCAGATCGAGTTCAGCGCCTCGGGCGACACGCGCAAACTGAGCATCGCCGGCATCACCGAAGTAACCGTGCAGGCCGTCGCGGGACGCGACGGTAAAGCGGTGTGGCTCGACAACGTAACGCATCCTTACTCCGCACGCCTGGCCGCCGCGCGCGGTACGGCGAGCCGCTACAAGGATCATTCGCTGAGCTTCGATAACAGCGGACGCAACGGCCACTTCTCGCCGATCAACTGGACCAACGCCTGACGCGCGCAGCCGACAAGGATGTAGCTCTCAAAATTTGCGATGGCTTCCGCGCTCCCCACAACAGACGCGCCCAGAATTGCGCGCGCACTCCGACTGCCCGACCAGCTAGCGATCTGGGGCGGCCTAGGCGCGCTCTCGGCGCTCGCCTGGCTGTATTTGTGGCGGATGCCCGCCAGCGGCGGCGCGATGGATGGCATGGCAGGGATGGCGGGCATGGCAGGTATGGCCGCGATGCCGGGGATGTCGATGGCCTCGCCGTGGTCGCCGAGCCAGTTGTGGCTGACCTTCCTGATGTGGGCGGTGATGATGGTGGCGATGATGCTGCCGAGCGCGGCGCCGATGGTCGCGATGTACGCGCGCGTTGCCGAAGGCCGCGGCACCTCGCCGCGAATGCGGGTGTGGCTGTTCGCCGGCGGCTACGTGGCGGCGTGGACCGCGTTCAGCGCCGTCGCCACCGTGCTGCAGGCCGCGCTCGAGCATGCGGCGATTTTGACCGGCGCGATGCGGGTTGCGCCGCTGATGGGCGGCGTCATCCTGGCCCTTGCGGGTGCCTATCAGCTGTCGCCGCTCAAGCGTGGATGTCTGCGCCACTGTCAGTCGCCAGTGGGCTTCCTGATGTCGCACTGGCGCGACGGCCGTATCGGCGCGATCGCGATGGGGCTGCGTCATGGCGCGTTCTGCGTGGGATGCTGCTGGATGCTGATGGCGTTGCTGTTCGTCGCGGGTGTGATGAACCTGCTGTGGGTGGCAGTGCTGACGGGCTTCGTGCTGATCGAGCGGGCCACGCGATGGGGCGAGACGCTGGCGACCGTTTCGGGCTTCGCGCTGATCGCCGCCGGCCTCGCGCTGGCCGCGCTAAGCTAGGGAGCTTCTGTGCATCGTCCGGTCCGTAATTTGAGAGCTCGTGAATCGTTCAGAAAGGGCCGGAAGGTAAGCCGCGGGTGCCACTTCTGTCATCCTGAGCGAGCGTTGCGCGAGTCGAAGGACCCCGAATTTTTCTGAGTGAGCATTACGCGGGTCTCAGCCTGAAAAGATCCGGGGTCCCTCGACTCGCAGACTCGCTCGGGATGACAGGCAAGGCAGGCCAGGTTAGTCTCCGTTCCGATTCTTTGTGTAGGGGGCCGCTCGAGAGCGGCCCTCTTTCTAATCAGACGCCGGCGGATGCCGAACGCTGAAAAATCCCCGGTCACGCCGCCGCGGCCGGCGCTCTACACGGTCGGCCACTCGACGCATCCGGTCGAGCGCTTCCTCGAGCTCCTCGGCGAGCATGGAATTGCGACCCTTGCCGACGTCCGCGCCTATCCGAGTTCACGCCGATGGCCGCATTTCAACCAGGAGCCGTTGGCGGCGGCGCTCGGCCGCGCCGGCGTCGAGTATCGATGGCTCAAACGCCTCGGCGGACGGCGCCACAGCAAGCGCGCCGACTCGCCACACGTGGCATGGACGGTCGCCGCGTTCCGCTCTTACGCGGACTATACTGAGAGCGCCGAATTTGCGGAAGGCCTCGACGAGCTAATCGCAATCGCGGCCGCCGCGCGCACCGCGATCATGTGCTCGGAGGGACTGTGGTGGCGATGCCATCGGCGACTCGTCTCGGACCAGATGATAGTGCGCGGATGGGACGTCGAGCACATCATGCCCGACGGCAAATTGACGGCGCATCGTCTGCCCGATTTCGCTTCGGTCGTCGACGGCCGGATTGTCTACAACGGCGGCCAGCGGCCGCTGATCAAGTAGCGCGAATCGCTCGCACGGCCCCTTGGCTCACCTGGCGGCGGCGGGAGTCGCGGACGCGGCGGCGGCAGTGCGGGCGCGTTCCCACGCCGCCTTCACTGTCGCATAAACGTCGAATGGATCGCAGCCCCACGGCAGCACGTAGGTCGCACTCTTGTCGCGAAACGTGACTTTCACGTCGAAATGCCGCTCGGCTTTGCCTGCCACTACGAACAGGGCCACGGCGTCGATGTCCGCGTAGTTGAGCACGCGAGGCTTCGTCCCTTTTGTCACGATAAGGTCTTGCTTGCCGACCGTCAGGCGGCGCACCGAACGGAGCCGCCATGCCACAAAGGCCGCGACGACGAGCGCCATCGCCACCGCGCAGAGCAATTGAACCAACGGGCGCCCGCGCATCAAATAGATAGCTCCGCCCAGCGCCGCGATCGCTGACGCGCCAGCCGCTAACGTCGGCATCGGCAGGTCCTGGCCAAACTCATGCGGCAGCGGTACTTCGGGCCATCGATCGGCCAGCATGTCCGCCACGAACTGAACCACCTCGTGCGCGTCTTCGAGGTCGTAAGGGAGACTGACTCGCACGCGGCCGTGCGCATCGCGGAGATCGACGCGCTGGCGCGAGCGCACTGGTTCGAGGCCGGCGATCTCGGCCCAGGTAATCTGACCGGGGCTGGCGTAGTGGACGCCTTGCTCGTCGATGACCACGGGCCAGTTTTTGCGGCCGGACAGGGCGTGCATCTCGCGCACCAGCGTCCAGACAAAAAACAACGACGCGGCGCCCGCGATCGCGCAGCCAAAGGGGGTCCTGAACTGCGGTCGCGTCCATAGCACCACCGTGATCACGGCGAGAAAGAACAGGCTCGATCCGATCGCGATTAGTTGGTCGCGCCGGGATTCCTCCTGGACGCGAAACTCCTGAGCTGCCATCTCCCAGGTCCCCCCTCCTTGGAGCCTCGATGTGCGCGTTATTGCTGGCCGGCGTTGCTGCTCAGGTACTCCAGGATGGTTTCGCGCTCGTCCGGCGTGAGCGGCGCCAATCCGGTTTGCTTCATCCGCTCCTGCATCAAATCCACCTTGACGGCCCACATCGGAGCGGTCATCAGGCTCGGATTATAGGCCTGATGACACTGCCCGCATCTGTTGAGATATAGCTGCGCCGCGTAACTACCTTGATCAGGCATTTTGCCTTTTTGGCAGGATGCAAGCAAAGCTGTGGTGCCCAACAATACGGCGGTTATCCACCGGCGATATATTGAAGTAGTTGTTGAAGTTCGCCGCAGGGCCTGCCACCTTCTCTCCGCATCCATCCGGCTGAACGAGCGCCAACTGAAAGCTTTATCGCCCGACCGCCACGCGCGCCACGGGAATTTGGCGGCGCAACTCGTCTGCGAGCGTCCGGATCAGCGCCCGCCGATCGGAATCTTCAAGTGACACTTTGCGTTCGGCCTCAGGCCGCGTCCATACCGGCGCTGTGCGCATCGCGTCCGCCTCGAAGCGCGGGAAGACATGCCAGTGGACATGCGGTTCGAGATTGCCGAGACACTCGTAGTTAAGCTTGAGCGGCCACGTCGCAAGGGCGATCGCGCGTCCCACCGCGATTGTCTCGTCGAAAAGCGCGCGCGCCTCCTCGGGCGGCATCAGGTGAATCTCGTCGGCGTGGCGTTTGGCGAGCACCACGCAATAGCCGCGATAGAATTGAGCGTCGCCCAGGATTACGAATGAGTGCGGCAGCTCGGCGACGAAATCCGCGAAGTTGCCCGTGCGGCAGCGCTCGATGAGCGCGCAGATTCCGCACGGCCGCCTGGTGGTGGCGCCGCCGCCCGCGCCCTCGCCGCTCTCATGCCGGAGCATCTGCACCCTCCGGCGCCACCCGCACGAGCTTTACCGCCGCATGCTTGAGCACTTCGCCCACCGTATGCAGCTTGTACTCGCGCCCGTAGTAAACGGTGCGGATGCCGGTGTTGATGAGCACCTTGAGGCAGTGGATGCACGGTGTATGAGTCACGTAAATGTCGGCGTCGCGGATCGCGGCGCCGTTTTTGGCCGCCTGGGTGATCGCGTTAATCTCGGCGTGGATGGTGCGCCAGCAGTTCTGCTCGATTTCACCTTCGGGCGTGTGCGACTCATAGATGAGGCATCCGACCTCCGTGCAATGCGGCATCCCGGCCGGCGATCCGTTGTAGCCGGTCGCGAGGATGCTGCGGTCGCGGACGATCACCGCGCCCACCTTGGCCCGCAGGCAGGTCGAACGTTCGGCGACCTGCTGTGTGACCGTCATGAAGTACTGATCCCAGCTCGGCCGCTTCCCCCCGCCGCTCATCAGAGTCCCTTAATCCGCACCGAGGCGGGCAGCGGTGGCGGCGCGGGCCGGTAGACGACGCTGTAGGTATTGTCCTTGGGCGGCTGCTCCTGCGGGTTTTGCGTCCCCTCGGCGTACCAGGCCGGCACTGGGCTGAAGGTCACGAGGAACAGCACGATCGTCGCCCATGCAAAGGCCCTGCGCCGGGGATCGAGCGGCGTATCCGCATCGACAGTGGCCGGATGCCCCAGGCCGAGGAAGAAAAGGAACACCACCCAGAAGAGCCATCCGCCCCAATATGCCGAGCCCATGAAGAGCGGCACCACCACCATCATCACGCACGCCACGATGAACAGGCGCGCGATCGTTCGATGCCAGCGGCCGAACAGCGCGTAGACCACGTGGCCGCCATCGAGCTGGCCGACCGGCAACAGGTTGAGCGTCGTCACCAGCAGCCCGATCCATCCGGCGAACGCGATCGGATGAAGGTTGACGTTGACCGAGTTGGGATCCACGCCCAGCACCGCGTACGAGAGCGCCCAGAACAGGATCGAGTTGCCAAGCTGTAATCCGCCGCTGGAGGTGTCGAGCGGCGATACGTCGGAGAGCTTAAGTCCGATCGCCACCGCGAGCACCGCCAGCACCGCTCCGGCCCACGGCCCCGCCGCGCCGATGTCGAACATCACGCGCCGCGTGCGCGCCGGCGACCGCATCCGGATAAAGGCGCCGAAGGTGCCGATGAAAAAGACCGACGGCAACGGCGCCGGGATGAAATACGGCGGGCTCACATCAACGTTATTGCGCCGCGCCACCAGGTAATGGCCCATCTCATGCGCAAACAGGATCATCATCAACGGGATTGAAAACGACAGTCCCGCGGCGAGGTTGCCGAAGGTCGCAAACGGATGCGCCAGCGACACGAACGCGCCAGCCATGTCCGCCCCGGCCATCGAGGTGGTCAGCAGCGTCAGCAGGAACAGTACGACGTGCATCCGAGTGACGCCGGAGGGCCGCGAACGCGGCGGCGTCATCACTTCGGGCTCGTAAACCGGCGCGGGCGTGACGCGCGGGATGTCGGTCAGGACCTGCGATTCGTCGTGTGCGGTGGAATCATCCATTATTAATTTCGTGCCAGAGTTGATTGCCGATTTCGTGCCACGTTTGCCGAAGTTGGTTACCGAAGCTACGACCCACGACGGGCAGTACGCCGTGCCGGCCGTACGGTTACGATAGCGCCCGGCCCCGCGGCGAAACGTTGCGCGGCACTGCCGTCGCGCACCGCAATTTCGAGTAGCTCGAAACTTCCAAATGTAGCGAGAGGAACACCTTTGCGCGCGTCGCCATAAGCCTGAAGTATCTCGATCGGCGCGCTCGTTCCGATCCTAACGGAAAGCCGCATAGCGGGAAAGCGCGCCTCGAATCGCCCCAGCGCGTCGCGTGCGATGTTGCTCACGAGATTGCCAAATCCGTCGACATACAGCACCTCGCCACGCAGCTCCTCGACCCCCTCGCGCGGCTCCGCCAGCTCCAGATGGGTCAGGCCCTCGCGCACCGGCGGCCCCAATGATTCGAGCTTGACGCCGCGCCACAGATGAGCCGCGGCAGGGGCGAAGATGTCGCGGCCGTGAAAGGTCGCGCTCACGCGCGCGAGCCGATAACGCGGCGCGCGCAACTCGACCGCGCGCGACGGGCCCGCCTCCTCCAGCGCCAGCGAGAGCACGCCGTTGTCGGGCCCAACGAAGCGCGCTCCCGCGCGCGTCTGGACCGCCACCGGGAGCCGCGCCGTGCCGACGCCGGGGTCGACCACCACCAGGAAGACCGTCCGCGGCGGGAAGAGCCGCCACGTCTGGGCGAGCGCGATCGCGCCCGCCGCGATCGATTGAGGTGGCACGCCGTGCGTGATGTCGATTAGCGGGGCGCCGGGCGCAATCGAGGCGATTACGCCCTTCATCGCACCCACGTAAGGGTCGCGGTAGCCAAAGTCGGTGAGAATCGCGATCGGAGCGGCGCCGCCCCCGCGGCCCGTCGCGCGAGCGGCCATCGTCAACCTCGCCGCCGGGCCGGCCGCGCGAGTTCTTCGCGCACCGCGGCGGCGAGCAGCGGGAACATGATCTCATGATGGCCGGTGAGCGCGATTCCGCGCGCTCCTTTGCCGCCGGCGGTCGGCCGTTCGACCACGTTGATCCGCGGCCGGTACTGGCGGACGAAATCCATGTCGGCGGCGCACAAGCCGTCGACACGCCGGCCCAGGTTGCGCGCGAGGTTGAGCGCCTTGAGAAAAACCTCTGGCATCACAACCGCAGACCCCAGGTTGAGGACCACGCCGCGCCTAAGCGTCGCGACCACCGCGACCAGTCGATGGAAGTCCGTCATCGTGGCCTTGCCGATAGCGCCGCCGTCGGCCGCCGGGTGCATATGGATGATGTCGGCGCCGAGCGCGACGTGCACGGTCGCCGGCGCCCCCGCGCGGTACGCCGCCGCAAAGATGCTCGCGCCGCGATAGCGCAGGCGCGCGCGGACGATTTCGCGGCCCACGACCTCGCCCAGCCCCCTATTCTCCTCGGCGGCCAGGCGCGCCGCGCGATTGAGGAACGCGCCGGTCTCCTCGGCCATCCCGAAACTGCCGTCATTAAGGCCCGCGCCAACGTCCTCCGACGTGCGTCCCGCGAAGGCGAGCTCGAAGTCGTGGATAATAGCCGCGCCGTTGGTCGCGATCGCGCTCAGCACGCCGTCGCGCAGCATCCCGCAGATGAGCGGGCTCAGGCCGACCTTCAGTGGATGCGCCCCGGTGAGCATCAGGAAGTTCCGCCCGGCGCGACGTGCCGCCGCGATGCGCCGCGCCAGCTCGCGCAAATCAGCCGCCGCCAGAGTTTCGGGCAATGCGGCGATAAACTCGCGCATCGTGGCCCGGGCGTGAAGCTCGCTCGCGAACTGGCCGCGTTCGACCTTGCGCGACAGCGAGGCCAGCGGCCGGGTGCGCGCGCGGGCCGGATTTACTGGCTTTATTAGCGTTTTTGTCCGAATTGGGGGTGGTTTCATCAGTACTGGAAGCGGATGCGGACGCCATAGCGCCGCGCCCTTGGAGAGTGTAAAGTTACCCGATGCTCACGTAGACTCCAACTGCGCGCCGCGCGGGGAGTCGGGGACGAAGCGAGCTGTCCGAATGAGGACAAGTGGCACCGGGAAGACGGGAAGTGGGAGAAAGCAAGCCATCAACCTTTACTAGTGGCTTTACTAGTGGCGTGACGAGCAGCATCGTCCCCTCGATCGAGCGTCCCGATTCCTCGATCAGGCCGGCCGGGTCGCAGCCCGCAATCGACCGCCGCCGTTTCCTCAGGATGGCGGGAATCGCCGCCGCAACCGCGACCGTCGCGCCGGCAAGCGCGCTCGCGATGCTGACCGCGCCGGCGACGCCGCGTCGCCTGAAGTTCTATAACCTGCACACGAGCGAACAACTCGACATCGTCTACTACGAGAAAGGACGCTACATCCCGCAGGCGCTCGCCGAGATCGATTACATCCTGCGCGACTATCGCCAGAATGTGGTCAAGCCGATGAATCCGGCGCTCCTCGATCTGGTGGTCGCGATCCGGCGCAAGCTCCATACCGACGCCGAGGTGGCGATTATCTCCGGCTATCGTACGCCCGAGACCAACGCGATGCTGGCGGCGCGCAGCGACGGCGTTGCGCATCATAGCCTGCACATGGACGGACTGGCACTCGACTGGCGTGTGCCCGGACGCACGCTCGATCAGTTGCATCGGGTTGCGCTCGCGATGCGCGGCGGCGGCGTCGGTTACTATCCGGCCTCCGACTTCGTGCACACCGACGTCGGCCGCGTCCGCTACTGGTAAGCCTTTCGTTTCCGATAAGTCTTTCTCTTCTTCCACTTGTGCTGCGAGGATACGCGAGTTTGTGTTTCCCACGCCACTGAGCTTGGTTTCCCACAGCATGAGTTTCTGTTTCCCACAGCAGTGAGTTTGAGCTTCCTACACGAGTGAGTGAGTTTCTGTTTCCCCCCATGAGTGAATTTCTGTTCGCCACACGGAGTGAGTGAGTCCGTTTTCCCAACTCCTATTTCCTCCCCCGTGTCTTGGGGGAGGATAAAGGTGGGGGTCGAGCGAGGAAGCGCCGGATGTTACTGTTTTTTTTCGGCGCTTCCTCGTGCTGTTCTTTTTTGGTGTCGCCGCGCCGCTCGGCTCACGCGTAGATCGCTCAAACTTCGTCGACCTTGCCGATTTGACACTCCGACGCGGCGACCCTAGACTTCACGGCGGGCGGGCGTAATTCAGTGGTAGAATGCCAGCTTCCCAAGCTGGACGTCGCCGGTTCGACCCCGGTCGCCCGCTCCACCAAAACCCCCACGGAGAGAAGAGCTTCCTAACCTCGCACGCTGCCGTTGCCAGAGTCGTGGATGGCCGCGGTGTCCGTTTTGGTGTCCGTTACCGGGGGCGGTGTTGCGGCTTCGGCGCCAGCGGCGGCAACGGGAGCGCAGACCCGCACGCGATGACGACGGCAGAAATCGTCGATCGGCGGCTCAACCTTATCCGCGAGCAGGATCATCGAGACGCGCTTTTCCGCGTGCTCAGCATAGTCGCGATCGGCACGGACGAGCTCACGCGCATGGATAAGCTGGGCGGCGTGCTCGTAGCTCGCGGCGGCGGTGGCGATGACTAGGTAAAGGCGGTGCGAGGTCCACGCGATGCCAGTCACGCGCGGCTCGAAAACCTTAGACGCGCGGCGCTGCCGGTCGCTCAGTCCTTCGGCGAACTGAAGACCGGCAGGCGTCCAAAATCTCGGCTCTATCCGGTACGCGGCGCTCGGCAATGTGCTCGCGCGCCACAAGCGGAATCTCATAGCCATCGCGGCATTCCCGCGCGGGTTTGCCGGCGTCTCACTTTCCACGCAGGTAAAAATACTCCGCGCCGCGCCGAGATCGTAATCGTGATGCTCGCGGCTTCGGGCGCCGTCTCCAGGGAGTTTTCCTTCCTGGATGAGATCGACGAGGAAAGGGACCGAGCGGAGCAGGTCGCTCGATGCAGGTGACCCCCTCCCCGCGACCGGGTGAGACGCTGCACGCGAAAAAAATCTAGGAATTCCTTTTCGATTTGTTGGGTTGGAGCCGGTCCGACAAATTTTAATACACTACTAGTTGATAAGATTGTGTACACATAGTAGACATATATGGCGTGGACCTCCCTGACGTGCTCCGCCGGATTGCCGGCAATCCGAAGCTCTTGGCGATCCTGCCGCCCGGCCCGCCGGCCGCGCCGGCGATCGTGGTCAGCGCGCAGATGAACGTCCTGGACGTGCGCAACGGCAAGCCGCGGCGGTACGTGCCCAAGTTCTCGGACTACGTTTCAATCCAGTGGGAAATCATCGACATGAGCGTCCCGCGGCAGCCCAAGTGATAGAGGGCGCCAAGCTCGCCGAGCTGGCGAGCGGCAAGGCCCCGCGCTAGGGCGGAAACGGGGCCAGCTCCGAAGATCGAGCACGAGGCCGCGTGTTGCTACGGCTGGTCGCCTGCAAGGCTACCCGCGAGCGTCGCCGATGATCGCGGTGGAGACGGTGAACCCCAAATAAAGAACCAGCCGGGATCGCCGGCTGGTTGATGCTCGGCCCGGCGCGGATTACCGTGCGGGTGTGTCTCCGAACGAATCTAAGATACCCGCAAGCTCATCACCTGATCCAGCCGCTCGCTTCGCTCCAGAAGCAACCCGCCGGCGGCGCGATCGCGGCGCTCTAGATGTCGATGCCATCCGCGACGCCGCGACGCGCGACGCGCGACGCATGATCTACACGCCCATGCGGCGAAGGGCGGCGAGGGAGATCGCGAAGCAGGCGGGAGCTCCCGAACTAGCGGCTTACCTGCTCGCGGAGTACGCGCGGTTCTTGACTCATCGCTCTTTCGTTGGCTGCGTCGTGTCGGAAGCCGAAGCATCGGAACCCGCGCCCAGGGCACTCGCCGGCGCGCTCGGCTCTCGTCACGTGGAGGCCGCGCGCAAAGCCGAGCTACGCGTAGACCTTGGCGCACGAAAACTTGAGCGACGGCTAAGATGGCCGGGCCCACCGAGCGTCGATCCGGAAGTTGCGGACTACGTGACGTTCTTCGTCTTGCGACTACGAAGGCTGCGCGGCGGCCGGCATCTTAGTAACTACGGAGCCGTCGCGCGGTTCTTGAGCGCGCCCGCGGCTGGCATCAATCTCAATGATCGCAAGGTCCGCAATATCGTGTTTCGCACCACACAGGCGACGATGGCCGCAATTCGCGACTGGCCGCAGGACAGAATCTCCGTTGAGTGCGCCAACGGTCGCTACTTGCCGCCCGATCCCGCCTTGCTGCTGTCGCCGCATGCTTTGAGCGACGATCCGCGCGAGTGGCCGCATGCCAAGATGGCGGTCTTCAAGCTGTACCCCAACACGTGCGACCTGCTCCTAGAGTTGCGGGCGAGCGAATTCCAGGCGCGCCGCGGCGTCTGCAACCCCCAACCGCCGCGCAATTAAACCCCCAGCAGGGCAGCAAAGGGGGGATTGTGAGACGCTAGCGCCCACCTTCGCTCCGCATCCTTGCCCCCGCTTCGCGCGGCGCAGAAGATTGCCGCGTGAGCACGCAGACGCTGCCACCTTTCCTGACCATCGATGAGATCGCCGACCTGCTGAAGGTCGGCCGCGAGTGGGTATTGCGTGCGACGCGCCAGGGCACGCTTGGTCACTTTGTCGTCGCGGGCAAACCGCGCATCACGCCCGAACAACTAATTGACTGGCTCGCGCTTATGGAGAAGACGCCGAAGTACGAGGCGCGCGGGCTCCACGCCTTTCAACGCGATGGAGCCCTGGAGCTTAACGAGGACGGTTGGATCTGGCGGCCGAAGGACGGCGGCGACGCCGATCCCAAGACGTAGACGCAAGTGCGCCGTGCCAGGGTTCCATCCGGGCACGGCGCGAGGAACAGAACATGCGATCTAGATTTTGCTCACTTTTCAGACGCACGCGCAAACCCGAGCCATCGCCGGCGCGCGGCCAAGAGCCGGAGCGGCTCAACGAGTGGGAGCGCGAGGTTGAGCAGGAGCGCCGGCGCACGGCGACCATCCGCATCTGCAACAGCATGGAAGCGCGCGAAGCGGCTGAGCGCCGCGCAGCGTTGCCGCGGTGGCGGCGCTGAGCGGCTGGACGGGGCAAAAGGGGTCAAACTCAATGTGGTGTCAATAAACGTCCGCATTAGAGCCGATATGAGCCACGATCCGCAGTGAGTTGATATACCAACCTACCCGGCGGGCATCGCTCTGGCTATCCAGGTTGACTAGCTACTGAGTAATCACGAGGTGGTGGCGATGGAGGTGAAGGCGAAGGGCGCGGCGGATGGCGTGATGCTCAAGGCGGCGCTTGCATATGCGGAGAAGTTCCACTGTTCGGTGTTCCCCTGCCGGGCGCGCGGCAAGGAGCCGCTCACCAAGCACGGACTCAAGGAAGCAAGCAAGGACGCTGCGGTCGTTCTCGCGTGGTGGAAGCGCTGGCCGCGCGCGAACGTCGGTATCGCGACGGGCGCGGCTTCGGGAATCGTGGTGCTCGACGTGGACGCTCGCGCGGGCGGACGCGAGACGCTGGCAATCCTGGAAGACGAGCAAGGCCGGCTGCCCGAAACTCCAACCGTGCTCACGGGCGGCGGCGGACAGCATCTCTACTTCCGCGATCCGGGCGGCCTGCGCAACAGCGCCGGCAGGCTTGGCGCCGGGCTCGACGTGCGCGCTGACGGCGGCTACGTCGTCGCGCCACCATCGAACCATACGAACGGCAACAAATACCGCTGGGAAGTATCATCACGAATCGGCGAGGTTGAGTTGCCCGAAGTGCCGCTGTGGCTCCTGAAGCGCATGAAGCCGGGAGCTGCGGAGCGCTTCGAGCTGCCAGCCAAAGTGGACGAGGGCAAGCGCAACGACACGCTCTACCGTCTTGGGCGGTCAATCCGAGCGCGGGGCTTGGATGAACCGGAGATTCTGGCAGCGATCACCGCGGCCAACGGGCAGCGTTGCGACCCGCCTTTGCCCGCGGGAGAGGTTGCCCAGATCGCGCACAGCGCGGCGACCGAACCCGACCGCTCGGACTTCGCTCAAATGCGCGCCGCGCGCGCTGGCGGTGCCGGCGCGGTGCGGGCGGAAGGCGATGGCACGGGAGAGTTGCCGATCATCAACCGCTACAACCGGCGGTTCCGCGAGCAAGTGAGGGACGGGATTGCGGCCCTGGTGGAGCGCAACCAACGGCAATCCGAAGTGTTCGACCGCTCCGGCGCCCTGGCGCGCATCAAGTGGATCGAGGGCGCGGCGGAGATCGAGATGTTAGATACCGACAGCTTGACGCACGTGCTCGACGAGGCCGCGAACTGGATTGAGGACGACGGCACCAAGCATAAGAAGGTCGAACCGCGCGAACGTGTAGTGCGCTCGATGCTCAAGCTGCCGCGCTATCCATTCCCAAGTTTGCGCGGGATCGCGCACGCGCCATTCTTCGCCGGCGACGGACGCTTGGTCGCGGCGGCCGGCTACGATCCGGCGAGCGGCATCTTTCTTGATCCGGCCGGGCTCGCGGCGATCGACGCGGTTCCCGAGCAACCGCCGGCGGAGCACGTCCGCATGGCGGTTGAATACCTGAGAGGCGATCTGCTCGCGGACTTTCCCTTCGCCACGACGCCCGACACGGCCAACGCAATCGGCCTTCTGCTCACGCCGTTCGTCCGCCCGATGATTACGGGGCCGGTCCCGTTTCACGTCATCGATTCTCCGCAGGCGGGCACCGGCAAGAGCCTGCTCGCTTCGGTGATTCACATAGTTGCGACTGGCCGGAACGCGCCAACCGGAATCGAGCGGTTCGACCCGAGCGAGGCGGGCAAAGCGATAACCGCAATCCTGCTCGAAGCGCCACCGATCGTGCTGCTCGACAACATCTCTCGCCACCTTATGTCAGGCCCTTTCGCGGCCGTGCTAACTGCGGACGTGTGGAAAGACCGCGTGCTCGGGCAATCGAAGATGGTAACGGTTGAGAACCGCACGGTCTGGATGGCGACCGCGAACAACCTCACCCTGTCGAGCGAACTGCGCCGGCGCGCGGTTGAGATACGGCTTGACGCCAAGATGGAGCGGCCCGACGAGCGGAGCGGCTTCCGCCACCCGGATCTGAAGGCGTGGACGCGAGCGAACCGCCCGGCGCTGGTGTACGCCTGTCTGATCATCATTCGGAACTGGTGCGCGCTTCGCCGGCCGGTCGCGCCGATGAAGCCGCTGGGAAGTTTCGAGGACTGGTCCCAGATCATCGGCGGCATCCTGGCGGCGGCGCAAATAGAGAGCTTCCTGTCCAACGCGGAGAGCTTCAGGGAACGCGCCGATCCCGACGCGAAGAACTGGCGGCGGTTTATCGATGAGTGGGGCACGGCGCACGGTGTGAGTCCGGTTGTGAGCGAGTCCCTGATGTCAATCGCGGCGGGCTTGTTGCCTGACGTGCTCGGCATCGGCAACGAGCATTCGCAGCGAATCCGTTTCGGGAAGGCGTTGACGAAGCGCGCGGGTCAGATGTTTGGCAAATGGTGCATCGAGACTGCCGAGTGCCGTGACGATGAAGGCCGCGCACGGAACGGGTTCCGGCTCAGCCGCGCGCCGGCGTAGAAGCGGGACCAACATTGGGACATTGGGGAAATGGGCCTGAAAATGCCGAATAGTGCAGGCAAATACTTGGGTTTTCGGTTTCCCAATGTTGGGCGAGTTTCCCCAATGTCGTGGGAGCAACATTGGGGACGAATAACGTCCGTAAATGCGGGGGAATCTCTGATTTTCCCAATGTCCCAATGTTGGGGCCACTCCTACGCCGTGCCGCACGCGCGTGAGCGACGGCCTGGTGCCGGCAGGATGGATCGAGGCGACGAGCGCGACTGAGCAAGCTGATTGTAGCGACACTCTACCGCGAGGTGCGGAGGCGACGATGAGGTGCGCGAAGTGCGGAAGGGACATCGACGAGGCCCGCGTTAGTGCGGCAATCAAGCTGGGCGACGGGCGCGCTGCGCTCGACTGGACGTGCTTCGACGCGATGCTGAAGCCCGGCCGCGCGGCCGAACTTATGCGCCTGTTGCGTGTCGCCACCATTCGCGCGCGAAGCAACGGAGCGTCGGCGGCGCCGTCGAGCCGCGAGCGCGACCAGGACAAACCGGAGTGAGATGAGGGCGGGCGGCAAATCTCGCGGCGCTGCGAATGCGGGAACTATCCACGCGCTGCGTTCGGTGCTCCACGCGACCGGCGGCGGCGCAAAGGTAGAGGAGTTGTACCGCGTGATGCGCGCGGAAGAGGCGGCGCGTTTCCTTGGGCTCGCTGAGCCGACCGTCCGAGATATGACCTATCGCCACGAGCTGCCGTGCGTGAAAGTTGGCGCACGCGCGGTCGGCTATCAGCTAATCGACCTGATCGAGTGGCTCAACGCGCGCCGGCGCCCGGCGGCGGGCTGACCGTGCGCGGCTTGCAACGCGGCGCGGGCAATGCTATCCGCGACGGATAGCAGACGTAGCGGATAGGGACTATGTATAGGAGGGAGGAGAGATGATCGGAGCGAGGGGGCCTTGGACGGCAGCGTGTCTAACCTTAGTGCTGAGCGCGGTGTCAGGATGTGCAACGCGGCAATCTGTCCAAGAGGACTCAGCCAACCACCGCAGGGAAGTGGCGGCATCTGCGTATACTCTCGGGGATTGCCAAGAAAAGATGGATGAGCTGGCCGGCGGTCACGTGCAAATCACGGGGCACACACAGACCGTTCTCGTGTCTGTGCTCAACTTTGGACTCACCCCAGCTTATCAGTGCCAAGGCGTTATAGCCGACACGAACGCGACTGCACCGACACCCGCAGCAGCTGCGCCGGCCACAGCCGCGCCTGCCACGCCGGCTAATCAGGGGTTGCCAGTAGGTGCGGGCGCACCGGGGAACCAGTGGCAACCCGCGCAATAACCAAAAGCGAGATTGCACGCCGTCGCTCTCGCATGGGAATGAGTCAAGGCGAGCTGGCGGCGGCGCTAGGTGTCCACTGGAACACGCTGGCGCGCTGGGAACGCGGCGAATTAGCTGTCGGCCGCCCCGTCTGGCTCAAGGCGATGCTCGATGTAATCGAACGCGAGCGTGAGGCGCGCCTGAGCACCACCGAGGGGTGTGAGAAGCACAACCGCCGGATGGGTGCGGTAATGCGCCACGACCTTAAGCGGGCACACACCAACAAGGCCAAGCGCCGCACACGACCAAAGAAACCACGGTGAGATGAGCATGGCGCGAGCACGGAACTGTCCGCAGTGCCATTCGGCGCTCAAGCAAGCGTCGGCGCGCTTCTGTACAAAATGCGGCACGAAGGTTTCTAAACCATGGGTACGTATAACGACATCCATAGCGCTGGGAATTTTGGCTTCCCTCTGGTGGGTGCTTAGAACGATTCTCATCACGGTCGGCCTCGTGCTCGAAGCTATATTCGCCGGGCGTTCCTCGGATGGTCCAAAGCAAAGTCGCTCACGCGAGGTGCTTATGTGCCCGAAGTGCGGCTGGCGAATGAACACCTTCGGCCCCCGAAGTATTTGCCCGGCCTGTAGCAAGGAATTGTTTCACCCTTGGCGCCGGTGACAAGCGATTTCGATGATTCGCTACTGCGATATCGCATGGAGGTCTTGAATGGCACGAAGGAACGGCAAGGATCGCGGGCTGTTCGAGCGGCCGATGGGCTCTGGCATTTGGTGGATTCACTACCACGACGCGAATGGGCGCAAGCATCGCGAGAGGGGCGGCAACAAGACCGAGGCGCGCGCGTTGTACATGCGGCGCAAGACCGAGATTAAGGCCGGTACTTGGACCGCGCCGGGCGACCGCGGTATGCCGCAGAGCGCGGCGGGCGGTGGCGCGACGGCCGGAGCTTCGACTACGTTGGGCGACTTCGCGCTGGCATGGCTGAAAGAGCGCGCGCCGCACTTGACCCCGGCCGTGCGCGAGGATTACGAACGGCTGTTGAGGTTCCACGTTTTCGACCTTCCGCTTGCGCGGCGGCGGCTGGCCGAAATTCATGACGGGGATATCTCGCGGCTCATCCATGATCTGAGCGCGAAGACCACGCGCGGCCATAAGCCGCTCTCTCCGCGTCGCGTCAACATGGTGGTGGCGCGGCTGCGGACCATCTTCGCGACCGCGCGCCGGCGCAAGCTGGTTACCGATGACCCCATGCAGTACGTCGCGAATCTCCGCGAGCCCAAGTCGGAGGTTGACCCGTTCGACCTTGGCGAAGCGCTGCGCATCATAGACGCGGCGCGAGGATGGGAGCGGTCGTTTCTCACTCTGCTGCTCTTCACGGGCCTGCGTCCAAACGAGGCGCTGGCGCTCGCTTGGGATGCTATCGACTTTGAGCACGGGCTTATCCTGGTGCGCCGCACGGTGCATCGGCGGTACGGGTTCGGATTACCGAAGACCCGCGGCTCTGAGCGCGAAGTCGAGATGAGCGCTACTGTGCGCGCGGCGCTGACCGAACAGCGGGCGCGATCGCAGCTTAGGGGCGATTTGGTTTTCCCGTCGGAGTCGGGCACGGCGATCGACCTGGCCAATTTCCGACGGCGCAACTGGCCGTGCATTCTCCGTGCGGCAAAGGTGCGACCGCGCGTGATCTACCAGTGCCGGCATACCTTCGCGCGGCTCGCGTTGGAGCAGGGCGATACGCCGCAGCACATCGCGGCTATGCTCGGGCATTCCACGCTTGAGATGCTGTTCCGCATCTACGGCCGCTGGATGGGCCGGCCCGAATCAAGCGCGCTGGCAAAACTAGACGCCGCTATCGGTGCGTGCCGTGGTGTCCGTTTTGGTGTCCGTTCGGAGTATAAAGGCGACGGCCTAGGACGTACTCCAACGAACTGATCGGATCGCCAAACCGCTTGCGGCCGTTGCGAAACCCGCGCATTTGCTGGTCTTGCCAACGGCGCCCTAATTGTGTTCCCAAGCTGGACGTCGCCGGTTCGACCCCGGTCGCCCGCTCCACAATTTCTCTCAATCGAATCAGCTACTTGCGAAGATCGGCGGGTTGCGCCGCGAACGTTCGGAGCGCCCGCGGCGGCCATTTTCAGGCTATTTTCAGGCTTTTTCGACGGGAATTTAGAGGATAGCTGGTGACTCAGAGTGCCGACTCGCTCGGGTCTCCGAGTCCACCGCGCGTAGTGACGGATGATCATTTCAAGGTTCGTGTGACCCATCTGATGAGCGACGTACTGCGGATTTTCTCCGCGCGAAAGTTGGAGCGCGGCGAAGGTGTGACGGCATTGATAGATCGTGCGGGCTCGCAGACGCGCCCTGATCAGAATTCGCTTCCAGTTTCGATCCCTGAAGTTCGTGAGATCGACCGGGCCGCCAACGTCGTTCAGGAAAACGAGCTCGCCGCGCATTTGCGTGCGCGCTCGCTGCTCCTCGAGTTCCACGATTACTGGATCGAGCATATCAACGTCGCGCTCACTCGACGCCGTCTTCGGCAATCGGATTCCGCCGAAGCGATGAATCGTGCGGCGAATCTTGAGCTGCTCGCGATCGAAATCAACGTCTTCCCAGCGAAGCGCAAACGCTTCGTTTGGCCTCAGGCCGCAGAAGATGAGGACGGTGATGATCGCGCGATCCTGGCCAGTCGCCCTATCGAAAAGCCTCTCCGCCTCTTGTAGCCTGAAAGGATCGACTTCGCCCTTCGGCTCGCGCAGGTTCTTCACGAAGACCATCGGGTCTTCGGCGATCAGTTTACGGCGTTTTGCGATCGAGAAGATCGTCCGCAAACGCGCAATCATCATGTTGATGCGCCGCGGTCCGATCAGTTGGACCGTTGAGCCCTTTCCGCTTCATTAGGTCGCCGAGAAAACGGTTGATGTCACCGTCATCGATCTGGTTGATCGGTTTCTGCGCGAGCGGCGCGGGTAAAAGCAGCGCTTTGAGGAGGCGATCGTAATCGTATGCCGTCGCTAACGTGAGCACCGTGCGCCGCTCTTCGAGCCATGAATCGGCGAACTCGCCGAGGGTCGGCGCCTGTGACTTTTGATCTTCCTGGAGTGCTACAAGAACCGGCTGAGGAACTAGACCGAAATGCGCGAGCCTGGGACTCTCGGGAAACCGCGCGGCGTAATCTAACTTTCCGCTCGCTAGTTCGCCCTCGATTTCCTTCAAGGTGCGAGCCGCGATGCGGCGGTTGTCGCGGTTGTCGTCGAGGTCGAGATACTCGCGGCAGCGTTCGCCGCGATATCGAAACCCAATGAGCAGCCGGCCGCGATTGCTTTCAAGCCACGCCATTTGTCCCTCTCCTCATCACAGCCGCCTCAAACGTGGTGGCATGCCTCCCTCGCGCCCAGCAGTTTAGAGGTAGAGTCCGTCACTGAAAGGAGACGGACAGATGAAGGGCAGCCGGTTCAGCGAGGAACAGATAATCGGGATCTTGCGGGAGGCGGAGGCGGGG